>Ga0074193_1002477_pt1 | contig 16600 bp, 14 predicted proteins | sample EPASupsiteHSE605_FD_64523 | JGI IMG/M metagenome (GOLD analysis project Ga0074193, IMG submission 64523) | Bioremediated contaminated groundwater from EPA Superfund site, New Mexico - Sample HSE6-05 | ecosystem: Environmental > Aquatic > Deep subsurface > Groundwater > Contaminated ... | reverse complement strand
GATTTACACAGGTATCAATGTCGAGTTTGTTAGCAAAAATCTGAATTATTTCAAAAGTGGGAGCTGCAGGGCCTCCTGCAAAATTCATGATCGCTGTATCAATAATATCTGCACCATTTACGATAGCCATAACAACTGCAGCTAATCCGTAGCCCGGAGTACAGTGTGTGTGAAAATCGACCGGAACTTTTACATTCTTTTTTAGTTCACGAATAATTAAACCGGCTTTCATTGGCGGAATTAAGCCAGCCATATCTTTTACCGAGATCATATCCGCTCCCAGTTTCTCCATTTCTACAGCTTTCTGCACAAAGTAGTCGATAGTGAAGATATTTTTGGGTAATGATTTAAAATGCAATAATGCATTCATTTTTTGTTTGGAAGTAAATTTCGGATCAACAGTATAGCAAACAGTACAATCAGCAATACCACCGCTTTCTTTTACATATTTAATGGTTGATTTTACGTTATTTACATCGTTTAACGCATCAAAAATACGCATGATATCGATTCCTGATTTGATGGCATTACGGTTAAACCCTTCAATAACTTCATCCGGGTAGGGGTTGTACCCAAAGAGATTGCGACCACGTGAAAGAGCTGTAAGTTTTGATGTGTCACCAACTACAGCTTTGATTTTTTCAAGACGTTCCCAAGGATCTTCATTTAGAAAACGCATGATTGAATCGGGAACAGCTCCACCCCACACTTCCATAGCATAAAATCCTGCTTCCTTAAACAGTGGGAGTACTCGGTCAATTTGTTCCTGACGCATACGTGTGGCAAATAATGATTGCTGTCCGTCGCGTAAAGTTAAGTCTCTGATTAAAATCTTTTTACGGGTCATAATGGCCTGCTTTGATTTATTTGGTTATTGAATGGTATTGCTTGCAAATGTATTAATAAATGATTGATTTTTGTACGTGAAATATGTTAGATTTGAAAGTTTTTTTTATGTTAAGGAATCCTTTTTAGAACAAACTTTACAATTTAAGATTGCTGAATTTCATTTGATTAACACTTTTTACGACTTTTCAGGATAAATGACGTTTGCATATTTCCGATATTTGCAAATTCAAAAAGTGAAAAACCCGAAAATGTTTGGCTCAAAGCGGTTTAAAGAAAAGTGGCTTTTTAAGCTGAAAAACAAGTACCGGCTGGTAATTATGGACGACGATAACTTTGCCGAAAAGTTCTCGTTTCGTTTGTCACGGTTAAATGTATTTGTTGCGGTTGGTTCACTGGCTATTATTTTGATTTTACTCACTACCTACATTATTGCATTTACGCCACTGCGTGAATATATTCCCGGTTACACCAGTGTGGAGTTAACCCGCCAGTCGTATCAGAACGCTTTGCGTGCCGACTCTCTGAAACGGATGGTCGAAAACCGCGATCGGATGTTGCAAACATTGAATATGGTTCTTTCAGGAGAAATTCCGATTCAGGATGTAAAAAACCTTGAAGATACAAATCTGAAACCCAAAACGGTTGATTATAAACGTTCCAGAGAAGATTCGCTCTTTCGTATTGAAATGGAAAATACAGGGAAATATGATTTAACGATTCAGAACGAAGGCAGTAATGCCGAAACTTCTTCATCCGGAGGACTGAGTAGCTTTTTCTTTTTTTCTCCAATAAAAGGAATTGTAATCAATGGATTCAATATCTCTAAAAAGCATTATGGAGTGGATGTTGCCGGAAAGAAAAACGAGCCCATCAAATCGATTCTTAACGGTACGGTAATCTTTTCGAACTGGACATTAGAAACGGGCTATACCATTGCCATTCAGCATCAACAAAATCTTATTTCAGTATATAAACACAATTCTGCTTTGTTGAAAAAAGCAGGCGAATATGTGAAAGCAGGCGAGCCGGTAGCGTTCATCGGAAATAGTGGCGAACAAACCAGTGGCCCGCATTTACATTTCGAATTATGGTTTAACGGAAGTCCCGTAAATCCCCGGGATTACATCTCTTTCTAAGATTGTAGAATGAAAAAACGTATTGCTATTTTAGGCTCAACCGGCTCCATTGGAACGCAAGCTCTTGAGGTTATCCGGAAACATCCTGATGCCTTTGAACTCGAAGTTCTAACGGCTCATTGCAACGCAAAATTACTGATTGAACAAGCCATAGAATTTCAGCCCAATTCAGTAGTGATTGGTGTTCCCAAACTTTATAAAGAGGTAAATGAAGCACTTGCATCTCATGATATTAAGGTTTTTGCAGGAGAAGACTCGCTGAAGCAGATTGTTGAGTCAGACTCAATTGACATGGTCCTTATGGCAATTGTCGGTTTTGCAGGTTTACGCCCAACACTCAAGGCGATTGAATGTGGAAAACAGATTGCTATTGCAAATAAGGAAACGTTGGTAGTTGCAGGGGAATTGGTAACCAAGCTCGCCCGGGAAAAAGGAGTGAATCTCTACCCGGTTGACTCTGAACATTCGGCCATATTTCAATGCTTAGCCGGAGAATTTCATAATCCGGTTGAAAAAATATGGCTTACTGCTTCCGGAGGTCCTTTCCGTGGAAAAAATCGCGATTTTCTGAAAACCGTGACGAAAGAAGATGCTTTGAAACATCCAAATTGGACAATGGGACGAAAAATCACGATCGATTCAGCTACCCTGATCAACAAAGGTTTGGAGGTAATTGAAGCAAAATGGCTATTTGGGCTGGAGCCTGAGCAGATTGATGTAATTATTCATCCTCAGTCTATTGTGCATTCATTGGTACAGTTTAAAGATGGTTCGTTAAAGGCTCAAATGGGTTTGCCCGATATGAAATTGCCCATTTTATATGCCATGAGTTACCCTTTCAGATTAGAAACAGATTATCCTCGTTTCTCATTCATGGATTACCCTCAACTTACGTTTGAAAAGCCTGATACCGAAGTATTCAGAAGTTTAAGTCTGGCATATAAAGCTTTGCGAAAAGGAGGAAATGCAGCCTGTATTCTGAATGCAGCCAACGAAGTAGTAGTGCAATCATTTTTATGCAATAAAATTGGCTTTCTTGAAATGACAGATGTGATTGAACAATGCATGGAGAATATAAGTTTTATTGAGCACCCTTCGTACGAAGATTACATTGCTACAGACGAAGAAACTCGTCGATATGCCAAAGAAAGAATTTAATGCGTATTATTGCACGAAATTTATAAACAGACTATGGAATATGTTATTCAAGGATTAGGACTGATTCTCAGCCTTTCAATACTTGTCGTTTTACATGAGATGGGACACTTCGTTTTTGCCCGGATTTTTAAAACGCGTGTCGAAAAATTCTATCTCTTTTTTAATCCCTGGTTTTCATTGTTTAAAAAGAAAATTGGCGATACAGAATATGGGGTTGGCTGGTTACCGTTGGGTGGCTACGTGAAAATATCCGGGATGATTGACGAATCGATGGATAAAGAACAGTTAAAACAGGAACCCCAGCCATGGGAATTTCGCTCAAAACCGGCCTGGCAACGTTTGTTTATCATGATTGGAGGAGTTTTAGTCAACTTTATACTTGCATTGATAATCTATTCCATGATACTGTTTACCTGGGGGAGTGATTATTTGCCGGTAAAAAATGCAACCTGGGGTTATCACTTCAACGATGTAGCCAAAGGATTTGGATTTCAAAACGGAGATAAAATTATTCTTGCTGATGGAAAAGAAATCGAAGAAATTAGTGACCTTTCAAGAAATATCCTGTTAGGAAATGTGAAAAGTGTTGAGATTGAGAGAAATGGGCAACGTTCAATCGTCAATATTCCTCATGATGGGACAAAGAAGATTCTTGCTTCAGGAGAGAAATTTTATTTAGAACCTCGTTTCCCTTTTGTAGTCGAAAAAGTTATAGATGGAAATCCGGCAGCAAAAGCGGGAATGCAAGCAGGAGACAGTATCGTTTCAATTAATGGAATTCCTTTTGGAATGTACACGGATTTTGCAGATAAGCTAAAGCCTTATGCCGGTAAGAAAACCAGATTGGGATTTTATCGTAATGGTCAATATCTTGAAAAAGAACTCATTCCGACCGAAGATGCAAAAGTTGGTATTCAACCAAAATCTCCAGTACATTTCTTTGATGTAAAACATATTGAGTATGGGTTTTTTGAATCAATTCCTGCCGGGATTTCTCAGGGATTTGAAACCTTGGGAGGATATGTAAAAAGTCTGAAACTGGTATTCTCGAAAGAAGGAGCAAAGCAGGTTGGCGGATTTGGAACCATTGGCGGGTTGTTCCCAAAAGTATGGGATTGGCAAATTTTTTGGAATATGACTGCACTCCTTTCAGTAATTCTTGCCTTCATGAATATATTGCCTATTCCGGCTTTAGATGGCGGTCATGTGTTATTTTTGCTTTTCGAAATGATTACCGGGCGCAAACCCAGCGATAAATTTCTCGAATATGCTCAGGTTATCGGAATGGTAATTCTGTTTAGCCTGCTGATTTTTGCAAATGGAAATGATTTTCTGAAGCTGTTTAAATAAGAATACAGAAGTTTGAATATCGAATTCAGAATCAATAAAAAAACAGAAGAGGCTTTTGGGAACGAAAGCCTCTTCTGTTTTTTCAAGTGCTTGAAATCGATTACTTTATAACACTTTTTAGTCAGAAATTTTATCTTTGAGTGATTTAAATCCCTTACCCAGAATTTCACTTGCATCTAAAACGGTTAAAAAAGCATTGTCATCAATTTCGCTGATAAACTCTTCCAAAATAGCAAGCTCACGACGATTCACCACCGTGTAGATAATCTTACGGTCTTTTCCGTTAAAAAGTCCTGTGCCGTTGATATATGTTCCACCACGATTTAAATCATCAATAATTTTACGGCGAATTTCTTCGTGTTTATCCGAAATAATCAGCAAAGCTTTATCATAATTAATTCCCTGTAAAACAACATCAATCACTTTTCCCATCGTAAAAATGGTAATCCATGAGTAGAGAGGGATTTTCCAGTCACCAAATACAGCTAAGCCAATCAAAACAATGCATGAATCAACAATCATCATCAGTTGTCCCAACTGACGTCTGGTATATTTACATAAAATCATAGCCACAACATCAGTACCACCACTGGTAGCCTTTGATTTAAACATGATACCTACACCGATTCCAATAATTACACCTCCAAAAATGGATGCAAGCAAAACATCGTCACCCAGTTTCAAAAAATCATCTCCGAAAAAATAGCTCAGGGAATCAACATAAACAGATGTTAGAATAAAACCCACAACTGTTTTTGCACCAAAGCGAGGTCCTAGTAATTTTGTTCCGATAATGGTAAGCGGAATATTAAAAAATAATGCAGTTAGCCCCAATGGAAGCCCAAATGTGTGATGAAGTACAATTGAAATCCCGTAGATGCCTCCCGGAACAATTTTATAAGGAGACATAAAGAAAACATATCCCACAGAAATAAAGAGAGTTCCGATGGCAATTAACCCGTAATCCCGAAACCATTTTCGGGTAAAAAGCTGATCGCTTTGCAATTTTATCATTATTCGCTTATTTTGTCTTTGAGTGATTTAAATCCTTTTCCCAGAATCTCATTTGCGTCCATGACCGTCAGAAAAGCATCCGGATCTATCTGATGGATAAATTCTTCCAGCATTGCCAGCTCTCTTCGGTTTACAACAGTGAAAATGATTTTTTTTTCAGCATTATTATACATTCCATTTCCGGAAATATATGTGCCTCCACGATTGAGGTCTGTAATTATTTTATCGCGTATTTCATCATATTTATCAGAGATAATGAAAAGTGTTTTTTCATAATTAATTCCCTGTAAAACAGTATCCATAACTTTTCCTGAAATAAAAATTACCATCCAGGAATAGAGGGGAATTTTCCAGTCTTTAAAAACAATTAACCCCAGAACAACAATAACAGAATCGATGTAAATCATTAATTGTCCTAAAGGCATGTGGGCGTATTTGGCAATAATCATCGAGATAATATCACTTCCTCCTGAAGTAGCCCGGGCTTTGTAAATAAAACCTAATCCAATACCAATTAAAACTCCTCCAAAAATTGCAGCCAGAAGTTCCTGTCCTACAAGATTTATCGTTCCACCAAGCAGTTTCGTTGGATCAGAACCACCTGCAATCAGCGTAAGAACATCCATGAATACAGAGATTAAAATCATGCTGGTGATAGTTTTAATACCGAAACGTGGTCCTAAAATTTTTAATCCTATTAACGTAAGCGGAATATTAAAAAGCAATCCAAAAAGACCAATCGGAAAACCTCCATCAGGAGAAAATAAGGGAGAAATCATCCCTAAAGTTAGATGATGAACCGCAATACCAATCCCGAAAACACCACCTGGAACAAAATTGTAGGGAGTAATGAAAAAAACAAACCCTATAGAAATAATAAATGCGCCTAAAACAATTAAGCTATATGCAATAAACCATCTCTTGGAGAATAGTTTTTCTTTGGTAACAAAAGCCATAGTGGATTGGTTAGTGTTTGATAATCAATATTCTGTATTGGTAGAATTTGAAACACAAATTTAAAATGCAAAAGTAATGAATTAAACGCGGATCTTCAAATTTATCAACTTTCTTAAAAAATTGTTAAAGTTGTATGAATCAGAAATTTTCTTATTTTTGCCATCCAAAGAAAAATCAACACATTTTTGCATGCAACATATTTAGTAATTGATTGGATATTAGGATATTGCGATTTATCGAGATATTTTTCTTCCTGACCAATGTAAGATAATGCGGGAAAAATGTGGGTTTTATCAACGAATTTATTATTTTAGCGGCTTGTAATCAATGAATCAACCAACCCGCCTACATATGAGAAACAAACTGGTTATCTTCCTGATCCTGTTCGTACTAGCAGGATTTCTGCCCCTAAGGGCACAGCAGGAAGCTCAGTTCACGCAGTACATGTTTAACAACATGTCTTTTAATCCCGGTTATGCAGGGATTAATGGACCTATTTGTTTAAACTTATTTGGCAGAACACAATGGATGGGTTTTGAAGATCCATCAGGTCAGTCTGTTACACCAAAAACAGCACTTTTTTCCTTAGATGCTCCCATTCGGTTTTTGCATGGCGGTCTTGGAGGTGTTGTTGTTATGGATAACATTGGCTTTGAAAAGAATATAGGCTTTAAACTTAATTATTCTTATCATGTGAATGTTGGAACCGGAACTTTAGGGATTGGAGCAGGAGTGAGTTTTTTAAATAAGAAGCTTGACTTTTCGAAGTTAGACCCCATAGATCCTATAGATCCGCTTTTAGTAGGTAAAAATATTGAAAGTGATTTTATCACCGATTTTAGCTTTGGGGCTTTTTATAAAGTTCCCCAGAAGTTTTATATTGGCTTATCGGCTTCTCAACTAGCAGAATCACAGGGTGATGTAAAGAAAACAGGTGTAAAATTGAAACGGACTTTTTGGTTAACGGGAGGTTATGAGTATGTGTTGCCTAACAATCCATCATTTGTTTTGTTACCATCTCTTTTGGTAAAAACCGATTTGGTTTCAGCTCAATATGATGTTTCGGCATTAATGGAATATCAAAATCAATTCTTTGGCGGGTTAAATTATCGTGTTCAGGATGCGATTTCATTAATAGCAGGTGTTAATCTCCTTCAGGCAAATAACGATAATGCAACAGGCCTGAAATTAGGAGTATCATATGATTTAACTACATCCAAACTTTCTGGAAAAAATAAGAGTAGTGGAACGTTTGAAGTATTTGCACGTTATTGCTTCAAAATTGTAATTCCGCCAACCTTTACCAAATATGGTAATACCAGAAAATTCAGATAAACCGTAACCTCAACGGGCATTTTAACGTAGAATAAGGAAAAGTAAGGAATAAACAGGCAGAGATGAATCACAAATCCAAAAACAATATGAAGCGAGTTCTTGGCTATCTGACCCTAATACTATTATTGGGCAGTTGTGGCAACACCGGGAATGGAGAACTCTTAGGCGTGGAAGATCGCCCCAGATTTTACCAACCCGATCCATACGGTACTCTTTTTATTCCTCTGGGTAGTTATACCATGGGAGCAGGAGATCAGGATGTGCCTTATGCAATGGTATATCAGTCGAAAACTGTTACAGTTCAATCTTTCTACATGGACGAAACTGAAATTACAAACAACGAATATCGCCAGTTTGTATATTGGGTTCGTGACTCTATTGCTCATACCAAACTGGGAGAAGCAGGAGTAGAAGGTTATATGATTGATCAGGATGAAAATGGTGAAGCAATTGATCCTCCTATGGTAGATTGGAAAACAGAAGTAGAATGGGACGGAGAAGATACAAAAGAAGCTCTTGAAGATATGTATCTGCCTGAACATGAACGCTTCTATCGTCGTAAAGAAATAGATACCCGTAAGTTAAATTACGTTTATCAATGGATTGATTTACATGCAGCAGCAGCGAAAGATTTCTCTCAACCCGGGAAATCTGAACTCGGCTCTTTCAATAACCGTCCGCAAGGGATGAAAGATCGTTCAGTTTATATTCGCAAAGAAGTAATCAATGTTTATCCGGATACTCTTTGCTGGATACATGACTTTACGTATTCATTTAACGATCCAATGACAAAATCATATTTCTGGCATCCAATCTATGACAACTATCCTGTTGTAGGTGTAAGCTGGAAACAGGCAACTGCATTCTGTATATGGAGAACAAACTTGATGAACAGCTATCTGGAAGAAGAGGAAACTCCGTATGTAAATGATTTCCGTTTACCAACTGAAGCAGAATGGGAATGGGCAGCACGCGGTGGTATGCAGTTAAGTCCGTATCCATGGGGTGGTCCATATATTCGTAATTCTAACGGTTGTTTCTTAGGAAATTACAAACCATTACGTGGAAATTATATAGATGATGGTGGCGCTCAAACTGTAGTTGTTGGTCACTATTCTCCAAATGACTTTGGATTGTATGATATGTCAGGAAACGTTGCTGAATGGTGCTCAGACGCGTTTGAAGAATCAGCATACAGTTTTACACATGATTTGAATCCTTCATATCAATACAATGCAAGTGAAAATGATCCTCCATTGATGAAACGTAAGGTATTACGTGGTGGTTCATGGAAAGATTTTGGATATTATATGCAGGTTAATGCACGCTCATACGAATATCAGGATACGGGAAAATCTTATGTAGGATTCCGTTGTGTTCAAACATACTTAGGACGTAAGAAAGGGGACAATCCAAGTACTGCTTCAAACGTATATAACTAACAGTGAATTTTCTAAACAACAATAAGTTTAATCATTAACACAAAAACAGCGATCTATTATGGGTTTAAACAACATTGTCAGAAGTAAGGGTTACAAACAATTCATGGCAAAACTTTACGGTTGGGGTGCTTCCGTTGTAATTATCGGAGCTTTGTTTAAAATTAACCACTATCCGGGTGCAAATCTTATGCTTATTTGCGGCTTGGGTACTGAAGCTATCATTTTCTTCTTTTCAGCGTTCGAGCCATTACACGTTGAATATGATTGGAGTCTGGTTTATCCTGAATTAGCAGGTATGGAAGAAGCTCCTAAAAAAGAAAAGAAAGCAATAGCTAAAGGTGCTACTCCAACTCAGCAGTTAGACAAAATGCTCGAAGATGCTAAAATTGGTCCTGAATTGATTGATAGCTTGGGTAAAGGTTTGAGAAATTTAAGTGATACAGCCTCTTCACTGGTGACAGTTACGGATGCAGCGAAAGCTTCAGAAGCTTATGCAAGTACACTTAAAAGCTCAGCCGAAAAATTAGCTTCTATGAATTCTATCTATGAACTTCAGTTACAAGCTGCGAATGTTCATATGGAAACAACTACAAAAGTTCAGAATAACATGGAACAATTTGTAGGTCAGTTACAAGAATCTTATGAAAATACTCTCAAATACAAAGAAGAAGTGGATGCTCTTGCTCGCAAAGTATCAGCTCTGAATAATATTTATGGTAATATGCTTTCTGCTATGAGCACAGGTAATTCAAAATAATTACCCGTTCAACAAAGTAATCATAACAGTAAATGAATCTAATAAATATTTAAAGGGTATAAGATATGGGAGCAACAAATTGCCCGGAGACCCCGAGGCAAAAAATGATAGGCATGATGTACCTTGTGTTGACGGCGCTCCTTGCCCTCAACGTTTCGGTAGAAATTATTAATGCCTTTGTAACAGTAAACGATGGAATGGAAGTAACAAATCAAAACTTCCAGAATAAGAATGACGCTACTTATTCCATGTTTTTAAAAGCATTTTCGGGTAATCCTGACAAGGTGAGACCTTTTTATGACAAAGCTTTACAAGCACAATCTTTATCAAAAAAGATGATTGACTATATTAACAATGTTAAATGGACAGTTATCTCTAAAAATGAAGATCTTACACTTGATGAAGCAAAAAAACTGAAAGTAAGTGAAATCAAGAAAAAAGATAATTACGACGTATCTACAACTTATTTTATTGGTCAGTCTCAGGATGGTAGTGGCGGAGAAGCTAAAAAACTTCGTCTTGCTATTGAGAAATATAAAGAAGATATGTTAAATCTTATTGATCCAAAATTACGTACCGTAATGAAGTTAGGTTTGGAAACCAAAGGTGACTATAGAGATGCCAGCGGACAAAAACAAAACTGGGAAATGCATAATTTCTACCATACAATTATTGTAGCAAATGTAACTATCTTGAATAAATTAATTACCGATGTATTAAATGCTGAATATGACGTTGTGAATCAACTCTATTCATCTGTTGATGCTGCTGACTTCAAATTTGATAAAATTGGGGCAAAGGTTATTGCTAAATCAAACTATGTATTAACCGGAGAAACATACGAAGCGGAAATCTTCGTTGCTGCTTACGATACAAAGTCGAAAATTGATGCAAGTATTAACGGGAGCACAGTTGTGGGTGATAGTGGGAAAATAACTTACAAAAGAGCAGCTGGTGCTGAAGGTTTGCAGAAATATAGCGGTGTTATTAATGTAAAAACGAATAATGGGATAGCTCAATATCCATTTGAACAGGAATACATCGTTGCAAGACCATCAGCAACCGTTTCTGCTGATAAAATGAATGTTTTCTACATTGGTGTTGATAACCCTGTAACAATTTCAGTTCCTGGTGTTGCAAATGATAAATTACGCCCAAGCATGACGGGTGGTACATTGGCTAAATCAGGAGCAGGAAAATATGTTGTACGCGTGACTCAACAAGGTGAAGCAAACGTTACAGTAAATGCTGACTTTAGTGGTAAAGTAAGAAACATGGGTGCTGTAAAGTTCCGTGTAAAACGTTTACCAGATCCGGAAGCCTCCATTAATGGTATTACGGAAGGGATGATTGATAAGAATATATTGATGGCTGTACGTGGCCCAATGTCAAAAATGCCTGCTGGATTTGACTTCGAAGTTAGTGTTCCAATTACATCTTTTGTAATGTCAACTGTTATAAAAGGCGATGTTTTCCCTTTCAGATCTAATGGAGGTCAATTCTCTGAAGAAATGAAGAAAGCAATTCAAGGGGCAAAAAGAGGTCAGAAATTTTACTTTGAAGCAATTCAGGCAAAAGGTCCTGATGGGGCAACTCGTCGTTTGAAACCTCTCATTTTAACCATTCGATAATTTTAAATTTTAAGCATATGAAAAGAGCATTAGGTTTAATCGCAGGATTGATTTTGGGAATCTCAATTACAGGGTATTCTCAGGTGTTCGACAGCCCTCCACGCGATGGTGTTTATGACAAAATTCACACCCGCGAGAAAAAACCTGTTCCTTATGCACCATTGCGTGAAGCAGATGTTTTTTGGGTAAAGCGTGTATGGAGAGTAATCGATTTTCGTGAAAAACAAAATCATCCGTTTTACTATCCTACCGAACCTGCCCAGGGACGAACAAACTTTATGACAATGCTGGTTAGCGCATTAAAGGAAGGCTCTTTATTGGCTTTTGATGGAATGGATGATGAGTTTAAAAAACCTCGTACATGGGAAGAACTCGAAAAATCCATGGTAAGTAAAGATACACTTAGCATTGAAGATCCTGATAATCCTGGTTTCTTTAAGGATACTGTAATGGATAGAAGCTTAGATGTTTCTAAGGTTAAGAAATTACGTATTAAAGAAGAATGGTTTATCGATAAGCAACGTTCTGTTCAGGATGTTAGAATTTTAGGATTCTGCCCTGTACTGGATGCAGTTGATGAACAGGGTAATTACAAGGGAACACAGCCTTTATTCTGGATTTATTTTCCGGATGCACGTCAGGTAATGGCTAAAACAGAGGTGTATAATGCTAAGAATGATGCGGAGCGTCGTACATGGGATGATATCTTTTGGAAACGTATGTTTTTTAGCTACGTCACAAAAGAATCAAATGTTTACGATCGTGGTATTGGAGAGTATTCTTCGGGCATGGATGCTTTGTATGAAGCAGAGCGTGTAAAAGAGGAAATTTTTAAACAAGAACATGATATGTGGGAATTTTAATTCTTACATCACTTAATAGAAAATCCCGGTTTCAAAGGCCGGGATTTTTTTTGTCAATTTGTATAAAAATTTGATAATGAATACTATATTTGTCATTTTGAGCGTTATTCATCAAATGAATGTGCGATGAATTCAATGCCAAAAATGACGGTGGTTTGCATGCTTTTTATTGCAACTACATTACAGGCTCAGGTTGATAAATTGCCTGTTGCTTATCCTTATGTAAGAGAAGCTGATATGTTTTGGGTACGACGTGTCTGGAGAGTGATTGATTTCCGGGAAAAAATGAATCAGTCGTTTTATTATCCTCCCGAACCAGCTCAGGGAAGAGTTAATTTTCTAACAATGGTTCTAAGTGCACTTAAAGAGGGAACATTAATCGCTTATTCACCTATGGATGATGAATTTAAAAAACCATTAAACTGGAGTGAATTGAAAAATAGCTTTTATCGTAAAGATACTGTTTTACGTGAGGATCCCTTGCATCCGGGAATGTTTGAAGATACAGTACTTGAAATGACTATCGATTTTTCGAAAGTTAAAAAACTCAGGTTAAAAGAAGAATGGTTTGTAGATAAACAACGTTCTATGCTTGAAGTGAGAATCCTTGGATTTTGCCCGGTAATGGATGCTGTAGATGAGGCGGGAAATTATAAAGGGACTCAGCCTTTATTCTGGATAAATTTTGAGCAAGCACGACCTGTACTTGCAAAAACACTGGTTTACAATCCCCGAAATGATGCTCTATGCCGAAACTGGGATGAAATTTTTGCTTTACGCTATTTTTCAAGTTATGTGATCAAGGTTTCGAATGTTTTCGATCGCTATATAAGCGAATATGCAAGTGGGATGGATGCCATGTTGGAAGCCGAAAAGGTAAAGGATGACATCTTCGATTTTGAACAATCTCTCTGGGAACATTAGAATTTTGAATACCAGGACAAAAAGAGGCTGTTTGAAAAGTCGGGAAAGTTTTTTTGCCGGATGAGAGACTTTTTTGAACAACCTTTTTTTGTTTTCTCAGCCGCAGGATTTCATGTACCTTTGCAATCAAATCAAAATTACTACTATGGGATTAAAATGCGGCATCGTAGGTTTAACCAATTCGGGGAAAACTACCCTGTTTAATTGCATGTCGAATACGAAAGCTCAAACGACTGCTTTTGCATACAGTACCAATAAGTCAAATATGGGTGTGGCCAATGTGCCTGACCCTCGTTTGGAAGCTCTCGATAAAATTATTAAGGCGGAACGACTTGTTCCTGCTGCTGTCGAAATAGTGGATATTCCGGGTTTAGCAAAAGGTGCAAGTCAGGGAGAAGGGGTAGGAAATGCTTTTCTGGCCGATATTCGCCTTTGCGATGCGTTGGTTCATGTCTTACGTTGTTTCGACGATCCAAATATGCCTCATGTTGAAGGAAGTATCGATCCGATCCGTGATATTGATATTGTAGAATTTGAACTTCAGGTTAAAGATCTGGAACAGATTGAACGTAAGCTGCAACGTGCAGAAAAGGCTGCCAAGACAGGCGATAAAGATGCCAAAAAGCTGATGGAGACTTTGATGAAGTGTAAAGCACATATTGAAGGGTTTCAAAGTATCCGTACGCTGGAATTAACAGAGGAAGAAAAGAAACATATCGCTGATTTGATGCTTCTTACGCAGAAACCCGTTATGTTTGTGTGTAATGTGGATGATGCCTCTGCAATCAGCGGGAATAAATATTCGGAACAGGTGTTGAATGAGTTTAAGAATAATGCCGAGATTGTTGTGATTGCAGCAAAACTGGAAGCTGAAATTTCTGAGCTTGAAAGCGAAGAAGATCGTATGGTGTTTCTGGAAGATGTTGGCTTAACCGAACCAGGAATTAACCGGCTGGTTCGTTCGGCTTATGCAATGCTTAATCTGATTTCGTTCTTTACCGTGGGAGGAAAAGAAAATCGTGCCTGGACCATTCGCAAAGGAATGACAGCTCCACAAGCTGCCGGTGCCATTCATAGTGATCTGGAACGTGGATTTATTCGTGCGGAGGTTGTAAAATACAATGATTTGATTAACCTTGGAAGCGAGCTCAAGGTGAAAGAAGCCGGAAAACTTTCGGTTGAAGGGAAAAATTATGTGATTGAAGATGGAGATATTCTTCATATACGTTTTAATGTATAAGCGTCTCATCAACACATTCCTATGTTAGGTGAAGCAATTATACTTGCAGGAAGTTCAGGGTTTACTGAAATAAGATCAATAAACCCTGATTTTTCATCTTTAGCAGTAAAGATTCAGGATAAACCGTATCTCGAAACCTTGTTTTTGCAATTGAAAAGGAATGGAGTGAAACATGTGGTTGTTTCTATCCCTGAGGATGTTGCAGCTTTACGTGATTATTACGGATTGAAGGTTGATGAAATTGAGTTGAGCTGGATTGAACGCAAAGATGAAGTAAAAAGTGGCTTAGCTTTGGTGCAGGCTGGAAAATTGCTGAATAACCAGCATTGCTTTGTGTTGTATGATTCGGCCTTTTTTGACGTGCCATTCCGCAAGTTTGCAGAATTTCATTTTTTGAATGAATCATCACTGTCTATTGCTTTACCATCGGTGAAACATCTGGATAAAGATTTGTCTGTCGAAATTTTAGGAACACGTATTACATCACTGGGTCAAAGTGGTGAGTTCGAAGAAAGCTTTGTAAACGGTGGTGTTTATTTGATGAATACTAAGATTTTTGATGCTGTTACTCACATCGAAAATTTCTCACTGATTGATGATTTTGTGAAAGAATATTGTAGCCGGATGAATTTTAACGGCTTTACTCATGATGGCTTCTTTGCTAATCTGGCAAAGGCCGGTGATGTACATCAGCTGGAACGAATACAAAAATCCTATCAGCGATAAGACTATTTTTTACATGTCGGACGCAGATATGTTAACAGGAAGATTATTCCAATAATCCCGGACGGCGCTTACGGGTACGTTCTACAGCTTGCTCCATCTTCCATTTATAAATCTCTTTATCGTTGCCCGAAAGCAGGATATCCGGAGCTTTCCATCCATTATATTCATACGGACGGGTATAAACTGGTGGCGAAATCAAATTGTCCTGAAAAGAGTCGGAGAGGGCAGAGGTTTCATCACCCAATACGCCAGGAATCAGGCGTATTATTGTATCGGAAAGCACGGCTGCTCCTAATTCTCCACCCGAAAGCACATAGTCACCGATAGAAATTTCGCGGGTTACATAATGCTCGCGTACGCGTTCGTCCACACCTTTGTAATGCCCGCAAAGCAGAATAATGTTGTTGTAAGTAGAAAGTGTATTGGCTAGTTTCTGAGTCAGCAGTTCTCCATCCGGACTCATGTAAATTACATCGTCGTAGGAACGTTCTGCTTTTAGCTTATCAATACACCGGGCTATAGGGTCGATCATCATTACCATTCCGGCACCTCCCCCAAAAGGATAATCGTCCACCTTACGATGTTTATCCTGCGAATAATCACGAAGCTGATGCAGATGGATTTCGGCTAGTTCTTTCTTGATTGCACGCTTGATAATTGAATGACTGAAAGGTCCTTCAAAGATTTCGGGAAAAAGAGTAATGATGTCTATTCTCATCGTAAAGAGTGATTGTGAATGGCTTTGCAAAGATAGGGGTTTATGTGTGAAACGGGCTATGTGGAATGAGAAAAGAGATCCGCTCTGACAAGTTTATCGAAGTTGTCAGGACTGTCTAAATCTGCACTTGTTCAAAACTATTCCATCACTTTGTTGTTTCAGTTTAAGAAATTACCATTATGAAATATATCGGAGCGCATGTAAGTGCTGCCGGGGGCGTGGATCAAGCCCCTGTAAATGCACATCAGATTGGGGCAACTGCATTTGCGTTGTTTACGAAAAATCAACGTCAATGGGTAGCGAAACCTCTTGCTGCAAATGAAATTGATAGCTTTAAACGTAAGTGCGAAGAGTTGAATTTTAAGCCATTTCAGATTTTACCACATGATAGTTATTTGATTAATCTGGGGCATCCGGAGGAGGAAGCCTTACTCAAATCACGCAATGCCTTTATCGATGAAATGGAACGATGCCAATTGTTAGGACTCGACAGACTGAAC
>Ga0074193_1002476_pt1 | contig 16601 bp, 11 predicted proteins | sample EPASupsiteHSE605_FD_64523 | JGI IMG/M metagenome (GOLD analysis project Ga0074193, IMG submission 64523) | Bioremediated contaminated groundwater from EPA Superfund site, New Mexico - Sample HSE6-05 | ecosystem: Environmental > Aquatic > Deep subsurface > Groundwater > Contaminated ... | reverse complement strand
GGATTAATATTAATTACGTTGGTGCTAAAGACAAAATTCTTGGGCAGGACTCCACTCCTGCCCATTTTTATTTTCTCGAACTCAGTCTTATTTCATTCTTGTGAATTTTATATTCTATAGGTGAAGAGAATTTTATATACTCCATGATCTGTTCTATTGAACAATTTGCAAGTGACGCTGTAAAGCCGTAAGAGTATATTTCAGGATTTTCTACAATTATCGTAACATTGTAGAAATGCTCCAATCTTCTGATTATCTCCTCCATTGTGTCATTTTCAAAAATAAGTTCTCCATCTGTCCATGCTTCATATCTTTTCGTCTCGATATTTTTACTGAGCTTCTCAGCATTGTTGTCCTTTAAATAAGTATATTTCTGATTAGGCTCTAGGATAATTTGCTGTTCATTGTATTCGACAGCTACCTTCCCTCTCAGCAAAACAGCTTCAATGGTCTTTTCCGATGGATATGCCTGAACATAGAAAGATGTTCCCAGCGCAACTACATCTATTGCTCCTGCATCAACAATGAATTTTTGATTTTCATTCCTTCTTACATCAAAAAAAGCTTCCCCCTCCAACTTAACCCTTCTCTCCTTTCTTCCGAAATCGCGCGAAACATATAATTTACTATTCCCATTTAAGCACACTTCAGTACTATCCGACAACAGTATTTTCAAACGGGCACCGGGGGGAGAGACATATTCAAGATTGAGCGGAAGCACTTTATAGGTGTCGTAATTTGTAATTGCAGCTAACTCGTTGGATAATTCTCTGTTTGATTTTTGAGAATAATATAAAAAAGTAACAGCCCCTATTACGAGAGGTATTATAAACAAAGCAGCAATTTTTTGGAATTTTCTCATATAAACAAATGGGAAAACCGGGTTTCTCTCTCTTCCCTTAACGTGTCCCCCAATCTTAGAATACATCTTTTCAAAGTCAACCCCGTTAATTTCCACCGAATTGATGGAATTGTTCTGGAACCAGTCGTTAAAGAACTCTTTACCTTCCTCTGTATCAAATAGAAAAGACAAGGTCTCCTTTACCTCAGCAGAGAGAATCTCTACATCTTCATCAAGCAATTGTTTAATTGCATTTTCTATGGATACACGCATAGCTTATCCTTATATTAGTCGTATATAATACAACTCAAAAAATACTTTCCGTGACTCAACGGTAAAACGTTATGTGATTTTTATGAAAACCGCAATAAAGATTGATATACTTATATCATTTGCAAGGTTGTCTTTGATAAACTGAAGAGCTTTACGCATCTGAGTGTCTACTGTATTTTCGGATATTTCAAGCTTAACCGCAATCTCTTTGTAAGAAAGACCTTTAAATCTGTTTAAAACAAAAACCTCTCTTCTTCTCGGAGGTAGTTTGTCAATCAATCCGTTCAACATGTCATTAAGATCTTTTTCTATCAGGGAATTGTCTACTAATGCTGAATTCTTATCCTTTAGAATTAACTCCATTTTTTCAAACATTATCTTCTCTTTATATTTGTGTTTGAGAAAGTTATAGGATGAATTCTTTGCTATAGTCAGCAAGAAAGAGGTTAAGTTTGTGTCATCTCTCAGTGTAGTGCGAATATCCCAGATCTTTATAAAAACCATCTGGGTTATCTCTTCCGAATCATGAGAATTTCTAAGGATGGAGTAGACAAATCTATAAACAGTAGGAGCATATTTATCATATAACTGTCGCAATGCAGAAGAACTGCCCATTGACAGATTATGGACTATTTGCTTAGTGTCTTTACTATTCATAAATTTGAATTGTATAACAAAGATAATTTATTTTTTATATTGAAATAACATAGAATTATTATTGCTAATAGAGCCAATTTTTATATTTTTGCACAACACACGTGTTTTGCTCCGTCACAATTCAATTGTTTGTCAACATAGCAATATACGTGTACTAACACCGCGCAATATACGTGTATAAATTTTAAATAATCATAATATGGCATCACTTGCAGAATTATTAGCTTCATCTTTGAGTATACTGAGACAAGTACAAAAAGAGAATGATTTTATGATTGTTAAAAGTTCGGAAATATCAAGAATTCATTTGAAACGTCTTGTAGATAACAACTTTTTAAAACAAATCATAAAGGGGTGGTATGTCGTTACCGACCCAAGAGCATTGCCGGGGGATAGCACTGCATGGTATGCTTCGTTCTGGAATTTCCTTACGCGTTATGCAAATGATCGTTATGGTAAGGAATGGTGCCTTTCACCGGAAGAGTCATTGTCAATTTTCAGTGGTTCATCCGTCATTCCAGGTCAGGTTATAATAAGATCAAAAAAAGCGAATAATAATCTGCTTTATCTTATTCCGCCTACATCAATATTTAATCTGGAGGCAAGTATCCCTGAGCGGTTGGATACGAACAACAGGTATGGTCTGAATTTGTATTCCTTGCCGGAGGCTCTGGTTATGTGCTCTCCTGTTATGTATAAAAATGATGTTCTCACGATGCGTGCTTCTCTCGCTATGATTAAAGACTCAACTGAGGTATTGAAAATTTTAGCGGATAATGGCCAAACGATAAGAGCAGGTCGTCTGGCGGGAGCGTTTCGTAATATTGGAAATGATATCATTGCCGACCAGATTATAAACACGATGAAAAGGATTGGATATGATGTCCGGGAAGAAGACCCGTTTGAAACAGTTGTCACTGTTCAATTATCTCCATCACCTTATGTTACGCGCCTTAAGTTGATGTGGCAGGAAATGAGAGCGGACGTTATTCAGAATTTCAGCCGTCCCAAATGTAACCTGAATGGGAAAGATCTTCTTGCAAGAATGGAGGCACAGTATAAACTTGATGCCTATCACTCTTTATCAATAGAGGGATATAGGGTAACCGATGATTTGATAGAAAGGGTAAAAACCGGCAATTGGAAACCAGATAGTGATGATGGCGACCAAAAAAATGCACTTGCAGCACGTGGTTATTGGCAGGCATTCCAGAAGGTCAAAATGAGTGTTTCTGATATTTTTAAAAATCAGGATTCGGGCAAAATCGTTGAAAGAGATCTTTCCGTCTGGCACCAAGAGATGTTTATGCCCTGTGTTATGGCTGGAATTATAAAACCCTCTGATACTGTAGGATATCGCAACAGTCAGGTCTATATCCGAAATTCAATGCATACGCCTCTCAACCACGATGCTTTACCGGATGCTATGACAACTTTATTTGAACTCCTTAGAGAGGAAAAAGATGCTTCGGCAAGAGCAATATTGGGGCATTTTTTGTTTACATATATTCACCCGTTTATGGACGGGAACGGCCGTATAGGACGATTCTTAATGAATGTAATGTTTGCCTCGGGTGGTTATGATTGGGTCATTATTCCCGTTGAGAAAAGAGAAGCGTACATGAATGCTTTGGAAAAAGCCAGTGTCGAAGGTGACATAAAGCCTTTTGCTAAGTTTATTTCGTCGTTAACGTGATTTGTTTTTAATATATTTGTCTAACCAAATCACCTAAACAAAATCTTATGTCAAACCAGTATGTACTTACGCTCGATGAGGGAACGACGAGTGCAAGGGCCATTCTTTTCAACAAGAAGGGGCAGATTGTTGCTTCCAGCCAGAAGGAGTTCAGACAAATCTATCCTAAACCGGGATGGATAGAACATGATCCTGTAGAAATCTGGGATTCACAGATAGATTCTGCCAGGCAAGTCATGGAGGAGGCTTCAAAATACAGTGCTTCCGTGGCGTGTATCGGAATTACCAATCAGCGTGAGACTACTGTAGTCTGGGACAGATTAACGGGTGAGCCAATTTATAATGCAATTGTCTGGCAGGACCGCCGGACGTCGGAATATTGCGACGAGCTCAAGAGTGGCAAGTTGGCAGAAATAATTAAGTTCAGGACAGGACTGGTTATAGATTCATATTTCTCGGCTACCAAACTCCGGTGGATCCTCAATAATGTAGATGGGGCAATGGAGAGGGCAAAAGCCGGGGAACTTGCTTTCGGAACTATAGACAGCTGGCTGGTATGGAAACTGACCAATGGCAAAAAGCATATAACAGATGTGAGCAATGCCAGCCGGACAATGATGTTCAACATTAGAACCCTGGAATGGGACAATGAGTTACTGGAATTGTTCGGAATACCAAAAGAGGTTTTGCCTGAGGTAAAGTCATCCTCGGAGATATACGGGTATACCGCAAAAGAGCTTTTTGATGTTGCAATACCTATCTCCGGCATAGCCGGCGACCAGCAGGCTGCCACATTCGGGCAGATGTGCTTTGAAAAGGGGACAGTCAAGAACACATACGGTACAGGCTGCTTCATGCTTTGCAATACCGGTAAGGAGATTGTGAGCTCAAACAATAACATGCTTACAACCATAGGCTGGCAGATAAACGGGGAGACCACATACGCAGTTGAGGGCAGTATCTTTACAGGGGGTTCGGTGGTACAATGGCTTCGCGATGAGCTGGGTATAATAAAATCCTCTTCGGAGGTTGAGGAGCTGGCCGGCAGGGTTCCCGACAATGGCGGGGTCTATCTTGTTCCCGCTCATACAGGTCTGGGTGCGCCTCATTGGGATCAATATGCAAGGGGTACAATCATCGGCCTCACAAGAGGCTCGAATGCAGCAAATATAGCACGCGCCGCACTTGAGGGAATAGCATTTCAAACATACGACGTATTACAAGCAATGCAAGAAGACCTTGGTTCTCCCATAAAGGAGTTAAGGGTCGACGGTGGTGCGGCGGTTAATAATCTGCTTATGCAGTTTCAGGCCGATATTCTTGGGATTCCTGTATATCGATCGGCAATTTCCGAAACAACCGCATTGGGTGCTGCCTATCTTGCAGGTTTGGCAACAGGTTTCTGGAAAGATCTGGATGAGATAAAAGAACAGAAAGCTGTAAACAAGTGTTTCTCCCGCGAATTAGACATCCAATCAGTTGAAAGACTTTTGAAAGGGTGGACCAAGGCACTATCACGGGCCAAAAGCTGGATCGAACCGGAAAATGAGTAAAACAGAATTATACTAATAAATTTAAAACTTCTTAAAAATGGGAGAATTTTATGCAGAACTTATCGGAACCATGGTTCTGATACTTCTAGGAGATGGAGTGGTTGCCAATGTTTGTTTGAAAGGGTCAAAGGCCTACAATGGTGGCTGGATAGTAATTGCGTTGGGCTGGGGCCTGGCTGTGTTTACCGGGGTGATTATTGCCGGCCCGTATTCCGGAGCTCACTTGAATCCTGCGGTTACACTTGGTCTTGCCATTGCCGGGAAATTTGCATGGGCAAAGGTCGGGCTCTTTATTGCTGCCCAACTGCTTGGTGCCGCTCTGGGGGCACTTCTAGTCTGGATTTTCTTCAGACATCACTTCGATCAGACAGAAGATAAAGAGACCATTTTTGCATGTTTTGCCACCAAGCCTGCCATTCGCAAGATTCCAAGCAACTTCTTCTGTGAGGTTCTGGGAACATTCGTTCTTGTTTTCGTTGTATTTTATGTTGAGGGTGCAGGAATTACCTGTGAAACCATACCTGATCTCAAGATTGGGCTAGGAAGTGTTGGTGCCCTACCCATAGCATTGGTGGTAACAGCCATCGGCTTGTCTTTGGGTGGTGTAACGGGATATGCAATCAACCCTGCCCGTGACCTTGCCCCAAGGTTCATTCACTCAATCGTTCCTATAAAACATAAAGGAGACAGCGACTGGTCGTATGCTTTTGTACCTGTTCTGGCTCCAATCGTTGGTGCTGCAATAGCTGCAGGGATGTATCTTATTTTGGGGTAACCTCAGCACAAACTATTTTGCAATAGCAACAACTGGATTGTCAAGATCATCAAGGCCTTCAATTATTTTAGCAAGCTTGGCCGATACTTTATCTGTCGCTGCCCAGTTTAACAGTTCTTCCATAGTATAAAGAGATACCAGCTCTCCATTAGAAGAGATGGCCTTTGGCCAGAACAGCAGACCATTCAAAATATCATCCTTGATACCGGATACCTTATTGAAAAGGGCATACCAAACTGTTTGAAAGACACTTTTTTATAAGACTCGTAAACAAAATATTTGAGGTCGAACAATAGGTAAAAAGAGAGATCCTTGCTTAGCTATAATGTCGTTAAAATATATAGCCTGAAGACGATAAAGTCAACTCCCTGCTGTATTGAAAATCTGCTAGATATTTTTCAATGCCGTCATATTGTATAATATCTCAATTTGTCAAAGGGGGGAAAATTCCCCTCTATTTTGACATTTTCCCACAGCAAATATTTTCAGGTTCCAGAACAGGGAAAAAGCCTCCCAAAGGCGCAACAAGACCAACAGTATTATTTTCAACCCAATCCGTTTTGAATGCCACAGGTGTAACTGAGGAAATTACACTATTGGACCACGAAGTGGATGAGTATGTAGAATATGTCAGTTTGCAGAAATAATCAACAATAGGTCTTAAGTACGGTTCTTGTCCTCTTTCATTACTGCTCCCGGATTGCTCTCTGGATGTGAATGTTATAGTTCCATCGGAATTTGTTTGATACTGATATCTCCAGGTAGCCGTATAATTCGAACCAGCCGTATTGTTGTATCTGATTGTAAAAACCATTACAGGCAGTCCGCTAACTGGATGTAACTGAAATGAAATATTTGCATACTGCATATTTCTTTTTCCATTTGAGTACAGTCCTGCTTTTGCTGCTAAATATACATTGGTAAGAAAAGGGTCGACAAGAGTGCCTGAGAGCTCAGAGCTATTTATCCTCATTTGAGAATAATCCTGATTATAACCGAATCTTAATGGTACAGATGGTTTTTTATTATCTACGACATATTTTTTTGATCCGCTAGTCATCAAATAATACCCTGTTTCATCAATTTTTAGATTAGAAAAAGAGGTACTCTCAAATACAATAGGATCAAAAAAGAAAACGTTACTACTTGGCAGATTAGAAGTTATCGAGCTAAAATCCATATAAGACGAAGTTTTAAATGTTTTAAGTTCATCATTATCGTCTATATATGTAACAGATGTTTCTCTTCCACCGATATTAATATCTATCTTCTTACCATTTACTTCGATTACTGGATATTTCAAATTATTCATATAGTTGGTTAGTGAGTTATGTATACTCTTTAATCCGCCATTTTTGACAGCAATCTCCTCCTGAGGAGTTGCTTTATCCATAATTGCTGCACATGAGTTATATCTGCCTTTTAGATAAAAAGTCCCGTTTGCAAGACTGTCTATACCAAATTCAAAATCAGAAATCAGACCTGATCCGTTGACTCCACCATTTATGTTTCCATAAGATCCGTCTGTCCCCTGAGGATCTGCCATAAGGTGAATATAATTATATGTGTCAAAAATCAAAGCTGGGTATTGCATAGCCTTGATTCTATAACTGCTTTCGCTAATTTCTTCAGAAGTCTGTTTGGTTGTATTCCATGTAGCGTCCATATCGCTAAGCATTAACACTCGGTTATTGTTGTCAAATTTCATCCAAACTCTATATGCTCCTCCGGCTTTTGTGTTAATTGTGAAAAGCCAGCCATTTTCTGCTGATGCCAATTCGCTGTAATAATTATCAATAACTTCAATAAGTCTTTGATCAGGCGATTTGTCAAATGCTCTCTCTTCTTTTACACATGATAATGTAAACGATATTAATATAATGCAAATAACTATTTTTTTCATAATATTTTTTACTGTTGATTATTATTGATTGCTTCTTGAACCTGACTAACAAGACCCTTTACTCCTGGAGACGGGTCATAGAAATCAATATTCCATACCTGTTTCATATAATTAACCAAAATTGTCTCTTTATTTCTCATTGCCAATCCCGGGTCATATAGCATTCCGGCATTTAATGTAGGATCGTTGTAGATCTGAGTTGCTTCTGCTACTCTTGCATCAAATGCCTCTTTGCCATAAACCAGAATTCTAGATAACATTTCCACGAAGTCTTCGTCGGGACTGGAACAAGCATAAGAACTAATAAAGCCAAGTTTTAGAGCATCATAATCTGAAACATTATTCCAAGATGATGTATAAGCAGAGGGGGTGATGTAAATAAACTCCTTTGGATACAAGATTGTTTGGTGTAATGTGTGTCCAAATTCATGATGAACGGTTTTCATTATAGACTGAGTGAGCTCCTTATCTGTTGATGTAAACCAGTTCAGGCGGTATATTACAATTTTTCTTCCTCCTTCTGCTTCGCCGAGAGTTATGCTCCCGTTATTATATTGAGGACTTCCAACTAATACAAATTTCTTTGGACTTAGTTTCTTTATAAAAGTGCCTCCAGCAAGATCTTCGTATGGGTCAATCCAGGTAGTCTTAATTTTTTCCATTATCTGGATTACCTTATCTTCATATACAGGAACCAATGTCTTGTTTAAGGCAAGCTCGAACTGGTCCCATTTATATTTTACTTCGATATTATATGGGTTGACAAAATTATTAGTCAGCCATAGGTCTACACTTGTGGGGCTCCATTGCTCTCCTCCAAGGTTCAGAATTGTTCCTTTTTCAAGTACATCATCTTTGCTGCAAGAGGTAGTAAAGAAAACTGTTGCAGTTATAAGCAAGGTTATATGAATAATATTTTTAAACATAATCTGTTTTTTTAAGGTTTTTATATTTTACCAAATCCTGCTAAGGAGATTTTCTCTGGGATTGAGTTCTAAGCCAGATAATTTAGCAGATTCAGGAATTTGCAATACCCATCTGTCATCTTCGGGGAAAAGTGTGTTTTCATCTCCCAGGAATGTTCTGTGTGTAACAGGGATTTTATACCTGATCATATCCCAATACCTTAGCCCTTCCCACATAAATTCGTTTCTGCGAAAATCAAGAATGCACATAATAACTGCTTTTTTCTCGTCTGACCAACTGGCAGAACCGAAGGCATTATACTTATTCAAGAAATTTTCATCATTATCAATTGCTGAGGAATAGAAATTAACCAACTTGGAAAGATTTATTACGTTGCTTGTCTCAGTATACAATTTAATCCTCTGACGAGCAAATACATTAAGGTCAGAAATTGCATTCTCTAGTTCTCCCTTCATTGCAAATGCCTCAGCTCTGTTTAACAATACCTCTTCGTTTCGGAAGTAAGGAAATATAGTATATATAGTTCCCGTTGATGCATTTATGCTTGTTCTGACGAACAGTTCCTGATATTTTGGCACATAATAGCTATCGCTGCTCGAATATACTCTATAAGCCCAGGATCCTCCTGTGGCATTTGCGGCAGCAACAGTAGCATCTGTGTCTGTTTTTTTGGTTGCATACCTCCAAGTATTTGCATATCTGGATAATCTTGAACTCATTTCAGTCAATAAAAGATTTGAAGAATTTGTGCCAATCGTGTATCCCTTTTTTATGTCGGAACTGCTTGGTACAGATGCAAATTCAGTAAGCCACGGCTGAAAATTGTTTAAAGCATACACATTTGCAGGATCGGAAAGTGATACGTTATTATTCGCAGTCATTTGCGCTGGTTTGGGAAAAATCTCTGTCGCATGAAAAATCACTTTATCCCAATCACCTTTATAGAGGTAGAATCTAGTTGCAAAGGCATTTGCAGCTCTTTTTGAAAAATGATATTTGGGCACTTTATAGACTGCATCATTTCCAAGTTCAGACAACCCCTCAGTTAAATCTTGTTCAATTTTCGTCCACGTCTCTTCCACAGTTCCCCTTTGATATTTTTTTATAACGACAGTTTCGGGCTCTGTTACATATGGTATTCCTGGGGATGGATTATTTCCACTAATATTATAGAATTTTGAGTATAAACTAACAAGTAGAAAATGGGAGAATGCCCGGATTACTTTAGCTTCAGCAATATATGCAGAAGCATCATTTGAGTCAGTCATAATGTTAGCTGCTGAAATTGCATGATTAGCAGAAGCAATAGAAAAATAACATTTTCCCCAGAAATATTCAGGAGTATCCTGACTTACAGATGTTACATCTCTCCAAAAGAAAGCATCTCCATTTGTTACATTTTCTGAATATCCCGGCCCTTTGTCACTTACATAATCAACTCTCGAATTGAGCATAGCTGCATATGAGGCTGCCGGATAAGCAGATGAGAGCAATAGAGATACTTTATCTATACTATTGATTTCTGTTCTGTTATCAGGAGTCATGTCAAGAAATTTTTCACAGGATGTTATTGATAAAGTAAAAATAAACAACAAAATATATAAAAATTTTTTCATCTCTTTTCTTATTATAATATGATAGTATTCTGTTAATTGTGTTTACGTATTCATGTGTTTATATTAAAACCCAATGTTGAGAGCTAGTGTAATCTGTTTTTGAAGAGGTTGAGCAACACCGCCAGAATTGAAAAATTCAGGATCTTGCCCGTTTAGTGCTTTATCAGAATATAGTAAAAAGAGGTTTGATGCAGCAAGTGTAAAGGACAGTCTACTTAGATGTTGGTATTTAGCTAGATGTTTATTTGAAAGATTATAAGTTAGCGATATTGTCTTAAGTCTTACAAAATCTCCTTTTGCTATTCTTACGGTTGAATAATTATAAGAATTATACGGGTATTTGCCTGTAAGTGATGAAGAGGCCACATATGCATCTACTATTGATGGAATATTTGTATTGTTTTCATCTCCCTGCATCAGCCAACGATCATAAAATGATTTTGGCATCGCATCCAAGTCGGAATAGGTCGTTTTGAATACAGGATTTAATCTGATCTTATTTCCCCCTTGGAAAGTGAGAAATACATTTAATGATAAATTTTTGTATTTGATGCTGTTTGAAATACCTCCGACATGAACCGGATCAGTCGGCCCTTCATATTTTAAATAGCCAAGTGAGGTACTTTGCATGTAAACATTATTGTTTACTTCACCATTTTCATCCACAAAAGTGGGGATTCCTGTGCTTGGATCTAATCCCTTATATTCAATAGAAAAAAGACTCTTAACGGGATATCCTTCCAGATTACCTCCATCTGAGGTTACCATGTCAAATATTCTTGGCTGATTTTTTGCGTTTGTTATTTCAGTCGTATTATAACCATAAGTAAGGTTGATTTTCCATTCCATATTATCTGAGGTAACTGGAATAACTCCGAATGAGATATCTACACCTTGTGATTTCATGTCAGCGTAATTCGCAAGTTTATTAAGTTCTCCCCCAATTCCGGAAGTCCTTATTATACTGACCAAATCGAAACTGTTTCTCCTCCAATAGTCAACTATTAAATCTACCCTTCTGTCAAAAAAAGCTAAGTCTGCACCTATATTGAACAAATACCCTTTCTCCCAAGTCAGATCTGCATTTTCTAAGCTGGAAAGTTGGATAATTGATTCTATTTCACTTGTATAAGGACGATTTGAATTTCCGTTATAAAATATTGCTGCGGAGTTTGCTGTTGGTGGCATACTGGCTGTCAAACCATAACTAGATCTTAGTGAGCAGTAAGTAAGCCATTTTAAATTCTTTACAAAATCCTCATTTTGAACATTCCACTTAGCACTTATGTTCCATGTTGGCAGCCATCGAGCAGAGGTATTCCTCCCTAAGCCATTTGATCCGTCGTATCGAACAGTGCCGGATACCACATATTTTTGATTATAGGAATAGTCGGCATTTGCATAAAAGGCGGCAAACCGGTCGTATGACATGCTCATGTTGTAATAATCAAAATTGCTTTCAATCATCTGTTTCATAATCCTATAATCTACAAACGGAATTCCTCCTTGCTCATATTGATAACCATAGCCGGTCATCGCGAATTTTTGTCTGTTGGCAAACTTAACTTGTTGACCGGCTAGAATATTTAGTGCGCTTTTCTTTAATTTCAAGTTATAAAAAAAACTGTTTCTAAAATCATAGCTTTCAAGTTGGTCTTCTTGTCTGTTATAAAATCCACCATAGGGAAGAACAACAACTGGTTCAGAATTTGGATTGTCAGGATCAGTATATAAGAAGTTATTCCTTGATCTGATAGTAGAGTTTCCGGCAGCTCTGTATGCCTCAGCCATATTAGAATGTTCTTTTATTTCGTGTTCCCGATCGGACTTAACATAGCGCATAGACCCTGTAAAATCCCATCTCAATCCTTTTGTAATTTGCCAACCAACTTCAATCTGACCTTTAATATCTGATACATTAAGATTAATTGAATTGTTCTCAATTTCATTAATAATATTGAAAGGAGCGTAATTACGGGTGAAATATTCTTTATTTCCGGTTTGATCATAAGCTGTAAGAGCCCTACTTGTATTGAGGGCATAACTGAATGGATTAATGTCGAAATCTCTGTCATAGCTACCCTCTACAGTATTGCTTCTTCTGGACAGACTGCCAGGTGCCTTTTGTTGTCGGATAGAACCCACCACCTGAAAACCAAGTCTGATTTTTTTCGAGATGTTATAATCGTTTCTTAGATTGGCAGTGTATCTCTTAACGCCATCAGCAATAGTCCAACCTTGATCATCCAAAAAACTTATGGATGCATAAGATCTAGATCTCTCACTTCCGGAAGACACACTGGCTGAGTGTTCTTGTATTATCGAATTTCTGAACAATACGCCAAACCAGTTTGTATTTGCATATGCATATCGCTCAAGAAAGGTTCTTCTTGCCTCAGGAGTATTCTCTAATAAAAATTTATTACTCTTCTCATCATAAGTATTTATCATAGAGTACATTTTCCCATAAATTCCGGAATTTGACCTGTTTATTATATCAGTATTAAGAAATCCTTTTCTTTCCAGTTCTGCATAAATCGACATTTGATCAGCAGAGCTCATTATATCATAATTGTTATATGAGGGTTTAAATTGAAAAGAATAGTTTCCTGAGTAGGTAATTATCGGTCTCCCTTCTTTTCCTCTTTTTGTTGTTACTACAATAACTCCATTCATTGCTCTGGCACCATATAAAGCTGTTGCTGAAGCATCTTTTAAAACATCAATACTCTCTATGTCGTTTGCATTCAGACCAGCGACGGCTGATCCCAAAAGCGTAGATGGATCACCGCTAGTTAACTGATCGTTAGAAATGTTTATTATATCTTCATGAACAACTCCATCAATTACCCACAATGGTTTGTTTTCTCCATTAATAGAAGTTGCACCCCTTACCCTAACTTTTGGTGCAGCACCGAATGTTCCTGATACATTCTGAACAGATATTCCTGCAACCTGCCCTTCCAACATCCTGCTGATATCAGATACACCCTTTATTTGTAAGTTGTCACTTTTGACTTTTACTGATGAACCTGTAAAGTTTGCTTTGGGAATGTTTTGGTAACCAGTAATCACCACGTTGTCAAGCAACATGGCATCCTCTTTAAGAACGACGTTAATCATATTTCTCCCATTGATTTCTACCTGCTGTGTAGTGAAGCCTATAAACGAAACGAGAATTATGTTCTGTTCACCCTCGATTTTCATAGTGTAATTGCCATCAATATCTGAAAGGATAATTTTCTTTGTTCCTTTTAATTGAATAGATGCACCCGTGAGAGGGACACCTTCTGTATCTGTAATTTTTCCCTTAATTTCATAGGATATTTTTACCTGGTTTTGTTCGTTTCCCTTTTTCTTTGAAATAACAATGACTTTATCGCGAATGATATAGGTCAGGTCTGTCTTCTCAAGGCATTTGTCAATTACTTTAGAGATATCAACCTCTTTCATATCGATAAAAATATTTGAATATTTCTTAACATCTTCTTGAAAAAAATTGACCTCAAATTCAGTCACTTTGTTTATTTCCATAAGAATGTTCTGTAATGTTGCTCCGTCCATTTTTAATGTTACTGGAGACCTCATCTGGGCAAATCCCTGCATCGAAGCAAATGCAAGACAAGTCATCAGAAAGATTAATCTACAATGTTTTAATGTCATAATTTATAGTTTAGTGTTAATTTCTTATTTTATTACCAACGTGTCACCCTGCATAAAGTATCTAAAATCATATGAGAGTTTTAATATGCTCATTATTGGCATAATGCCCTGACTATTACTGATTTTGCCATTGAAGAGCCTGTTGTCATATGAATTTGGGGCAGTGACAGGTATGTTGTACCATCTGCTAAGCTTTCTTAAAACAGAAGCAAGAGTCTCGTCACAAAAAAGAAAATATCCATCTACTGAGGCTCTGTAGAGATAAGGATAGAACTTTCTTTCGGTAGTTTTTCCCGTTTTGTAATTATAACAAACTTCATAATTTGGAGTAAGAGTTATCTCTTTGTCGAAATCTTTTCCCTTTAACGAAACAGAGCCAGTAAGTAAACTTAATCTGAATTCGGGCTCATTATCGTATGCCATAATATTAAATTCCGTTCCCATAACCTTTACGTCAAATCCATTGACATCAATATAAAAAGGCCATTCAGAATCATGTTTTACATTAAATAATGCTTCTCCCTTTAACGAAACATGCCTCTCTTTTTTGTTGAATTTATCCGGGAAACTAATAGAAGATTTGGAATTCAACCATACTTCAGTTCCATCGCTAAGACTGACTGAGTAAAAGCCTCCTTTTTCAGTAGATACCGTATTTAATTTCGGATTAGATTCAGCTGACTTATTTTCGGTTCCACTTATAACAACTCCGGAACCATTGTCAGATATAGAAATGTTGTTTTTTTTAATTTTTTTTATGCTTTTACCCAGATCAATTACCTCTCCACTAGACAGGGTTATCTTTGCTTTAGCACCAATTGACTTGATGTTTTCTGACAAGAAAAGTGTTGCTTCCTTTTCTTTTTTGATATATACAACCTCTCTAACTACAAAGTATCCACCAACTAACAGCATAATCACTAAAGAAGAGATGGCTAACTTAGTAAAACCGATATTGCTGACGCGTTTTTCTGGTCTATGCCAACCTAGTTTATCATAAATAACAGCAAGCGTTCTCTCTTTCTCCTCTTTAGTTATCTTAAACGCTTTCTTGTAACTTCTTTCGGCATAAAAATTTTTAATTTCTGCAAAAATTCTTTTATTTGGCCCGGTCTCCTCGACCCACTGCAATAAAAGCTCTTTCTCTTTTTCAGTACATTTGCCTTCGCAATATTTAAAAATAGTTTCTAGCATAATTATTTATGTTACTTTATTAATACGATTGAGATTTTAATATCCCTACACCAAATATTACATATGATGTAAGAATATAATTATATAAAAAGATTGAGTTTGGATAGTTTGTTGATCAAATAGGGAGACTAGACAATAAAAATAATATAGATAAAAAGTTTTTTCCTTAAAACCTTAATTGTTATTGTGATCCTTTTTTCAACTGTTTTGGGAGAAATGTTTAAAATCTGGGCGATTTCATTAATTGTCAGATTATCAAACCTTTTTAGAATAAAAATGTTTCTATCACCAAGTGGAAGCGATGCCAGAGCATTTCTTATTTTTTTCTTTAACCTTTCAATATTTGCCTTTTCGGCATCATAGAGTTCCAAGGAATGCTCGTTTAATTCGAAATCAATATTGGCATTCTCACTTTTAACTTGTTCGAAATATCTGTTTTTTACTTTAACACTTTTAAAATAATCCATTGTCAAATTCTTTGCAATCATATAAAGATATGGTTGTAAAGAATTCTTATCCTTGATGTTTTCGCGCTTTTCCCAAAAAATTATAAAGGTTCTCTGGGCTATATCTTTCGCCTCATCCATGTCGCCAACGAAAGAGTAAATAAAAGAACAAAGCTTAGAGTAATACTTGTGAAATACTTCATCAAAAGCAGTGCAATCTCCATTTTGTAATTGTTCGGCAATACTCATTATTTCGAAGGTATAATGCTTGAAGATGTCATTTATTTTTTAATTGCTTATTCACAAATATACAAAATAGGTTTTAGATATCTAAGACTTCTCTTTTTTTTAAAATCTGTTTAGCACATGATATCTTTACAAAAAAAAGCCATTTAATATATTGATATTTAGATAATTATATTTGCGTAAAACCCTAGAAATCAGTATTATTAAAGAAAACTTAGACGGTTTTTCTATGATACATATATAAATTTTTGTCATGAACTTAGTATACCTTTATTCATTTTTAAATATTTACAGCTTATGAAGCATTTAAAATTTTCTTTTGCGATTCTCTTTCTTCTGTTGTCGTCTTTCGTCCAGGCACAGACAACCAAAGAAGAATTCCTGAGCGACGTCAATCATGCAAGCGGTATATATCAGATATACAAATATGTACCTACTCCGGCAACCCCTGCTCCCAATGGGTATGAGCCATTTTACATAAGCCATTACGGACGTCATGGTTCCCGCTGGATACACACTCCTGAAAGCTACACATCTCCTCAAAATATTCTAAATGAAGCCCATAAGGCCAAAAAGTTGTCTGCTTTGGGAGAGAGTTTGTACAATAAGGTAACGCTGGCGGCTAAAGATGCCGAAGGGCGATATGGAGATCTTACACCCCTTGGAGTAAAAGAGCATCGTCAGATTGCAGAGCGTATGTTCCACTCCTTTCCTGAGGTGTTTTCTACAAAAAATGGCCGCAAATGCTACATTTACAGCCGCTCGACAGTTGTACCGCGATGCATAATAAGCATGGCAGCAAATAATGAAA
>Ga0074193_1002475_pt1 | contig 16611 bp, 10 predicted proteins | sample EPASupsiteHSE605_FD_64523 | JGI IMG/M metagenome (GOLD analysis project Ga0074193, IMG submission 64523) | Bioremediated contaminated groundwater from EPA Superfund site, New Mexico - Sample HSE6-05 | ecosystem: Environmental > Aquatic > Deep subsurface > Groundwater > Contaminated ... | reverse complement strand
CCTATATTCCGTAGTATTCTTTCAAAAATAAATAATTTCCCTGATAGCATTTTTGAAATATAAGTAATACATACTTAATGACACTTGGTGAAAATTAAATAATTTGTTTTTATTCTCTAAATTCACCAGTGAGAAGACAATTCAACTAACATCTTCGAAAATTAAGTTTGAATATTTTTTCAATGGTTTTCGTTATTTACAGTTTTTAAATTCCTACCAATTATATGCAAAAATTTATTAAAAAGTATACAAAAAATTAATAAATATAGAAAGATATTTAGCAAACTATAAAAATTTTTATTAATGTACCATAGTGTTACCTGATAAATATTTATTTGTAAAAAAATAATTAGGAACGTTATGATTAATACCAATGATTTCGATGTTAAAACCAGAATTAGGAATCTTTTTATTAAAGAGTTGCCTTATTCTTAAAAATATTTTTACGTATTTACTCTTTATGCTTTCAGAAATGCATTTGTGTATTTAAATCCTTTAAGTTCTGAAAATATATAATGTTTGCAATAACTTACCCGCTATATCTGAAAAGCTAATTTAGCTCGCTAAATTCTTAGCAAATAATCCTAAAATTTGAGGAGGTGTGGATACGCTACTGTACAAATATTTAACTGCCAAAGATAATAATATATTTTGTTCTGACCACCTTCAGCCGATACCGATGTTAAAACGAGAATTAGTGATATTTTTATTGGTAAGTTTCCTTCTTCTTGCAAGCGTTTCTACAGCTTTATGTGCAACTAGCTCATCAATAGTATATGTTGCGGGGGATGGCACTGGAAAATATAATTGCGATGGAAAAGACGATCATGTACAGATAAATCAGGCCCTTAAGTTTGTAGCTGGTAACTCTAAATATACCACTGTCCACCTTAAAGGTCCTTTTACATATGTTATTGACGATACTCTTTTAATCGGTAGTAATACTATTCTTGAAGGGGACTCGAGTGCTGTGATCAAACTTGCTAATAATGCAGGCTGGGTTGCAATGAAACCCTTGATCAAGCAGATGAGTAGTTCTGGGAATAGTAACATTGTAGTAAGAGGTTTCAAGGTTAATGGAAATCGTAAAGGCAATTCAAAAGTTTCTTTGGGTGACGGACACTATAATATAATGTACTTCACTAACTGCAACAACATAAAAATATACAATATGTATATGTATGATGGTCTCGGCGATGGGCTGAGGGCAAATTCCTGTAAAAACATCCAATTTTATAACAACAAGTTATACAAAATGGGGCACGACGGTCTGTTTGCTATTCGTAGTCAGTATGTACAAGCTTGGAAAAACAGGATAACCTGCAGGACTAACAGCGGTCTTAGAATCTGGAACTCAAACCACGTAAAATTCCATGATAATGTGATTGATTCTTTCTACGACTGGAGCGCAGGCGGTCCAGGAATTCAAATCGAAAAAGGCGGGACTGATACAGGCACTATGGATAGTATTAGTATCTACAATAATATTATCCATAACACCTATGGTCCTGGGATCTGGATTTTCAATTATGATACCGCTTCTGCTACTAAAGATCTTGGAAAAAATGTTCGTATTCACAATAATGTCTTTTACAGAACAGGCACTAATCCTAGCATTACCTGGGTCGGCGGTATCATAATTAGTGGATTTCATAATACTTACATTGAAAACAATGTCTTTGACGGCATATATCATGTGGCTATTGCCAATTTGTATCCAGAAAGTTATTCCCCAAGTTACACATCAAAATCTGTATACGCAATAATTGCCCGCAACAATATAATCGTAAACACCCTGAAACGTAAAAAGAGTCCGGGTGGGACAGGGTATGGTGTGATGAATTATCTCGCCAGTAAAAACCATAAAATATATTTGCAATATAACTGCCTCTACAACAACGCAGTAGGAAATTATAAAAGTTGTACCTCGAAAACTGACATCCATGTAAATCCACTATTTGCAAGCCAGACAAAACATGATTACCATCTGAAATCAACAACTGGAAGATGGAATGGAAAAACCTGGGTTAAAGACACAGTAATCTCTTCCTGTATTGATGCCGGACAACCATCTTGGAGTTACTCTCATGAACCGAAACCCAACGGAAAAAGGATTAACATAGGCAGGTACGGAAATACGATATATGCATCAAAATCAAAGAGTTAACGCGTCATATATGTGTCAAAAACCTGTATAAAGAGATCTTGTAAATTTGAAAAATTTAGGAACAAAACCATAAATTCTGAAAAAATTGTGCCCTTTTCACAGAAAGGAAAAGAGCATTTCAAATCAATAATTTCTAGAGCTTAGATTTCTAGAGCTCAAAAATTTATTTAGTTATTTATTTAGTTATTTATTTATAAAATGTCTTTAAAGTTGAGAGCATAAAGTTTCGGAAAAGTCCTTCGGTTTCCACCTTCTGAGAGCCGTCATTCATGCTTTTTACGGCTTCCTTTAAAGGCTCTTTCGAATCAAGCACATTTTGTATGGTTTTTTCATCGGTTTCCACTGTGATGGAAGGCCCGAATTTTGAGTTTGGATCATCAGGAGTTTCATAACTGTAGAAATCCCTTACTTGTCCTCCTCCCATAAGTAAAGTCACGTAAAGCATCTCGCCGTTCTCAAGTTTGATTTTCCCGGCGATTTCCTCACTGGCCACCAGTCTCTGCAGAATATCAGGAACTTTATCGAAATTCGTGTTATAAAGCTCGACGTTTGCACTCAGTTCTGCAAAGAGAGCATTTTCATTAGTAGAATTCTCAGGCGCTTGATAAAGGTCAGCTTTTTTGATATTGCCTGTATTCGAAGCTGCCCCCGCTATTGGGACAAGTAAAAGCATAATAAAAATCAAAAGACTCAAAGCTTTAGTTTTACTGCAAGGAGACATAACTGAAAATAAGAGGAAGGAATATAAAAAAGTTATTGATACAAAAATAAAAAAGTTACTGATACAAGATATACTGAAGCAGGACAAAAAGTATACTAAAACAGGACAGAAAAATTAGAGACAAGATAATCAGTATATAAATTGGATTCTGAACACTTTTTCCTTAGCTTCTTACGAATTTTAAATAATAATCAATAGATAAACATACCTTTTAGAATCTGTTCCTTTACGAATATGTTCCAAATTTAGGTAAAGCTAAATTGTGTACAAAACGAAAAAAGAAAAGAAAAGGAAAAAATTAAAAAATGGAGGTTATAATTAGACATCGAGCCCGTTTTTGGAGGCCTGGAAGACAGGCAATAAAAATGAGTCAAAGCAATAAAATCAACTAAATTTGCTTTGACAATCAAATATTGTACCATGGATTATATAAAGATATCTATTTGTCTCTTCGAGAGGATAATTAGCTGGGAAAATCATATACAAGAGAAGAATTACGTAACGGAATAAAATTAATAAAAAATTGTTTAAAGGAATAAAAATTGGTAAAATAATAAGTTAAGTCTATCTCGAAAAGCTTGAATCAATTGCTAAAAAAAACTGTTAGATAAGCAATAGCAAAATAACGCCCGAATTTCCCAAGAAAAACCAGGACAGAAAAGTATCGGAAAGGAAGCTGCATAAGCCCGGCAACCATGGTAATTGCGTCTCCGATACCTGGAACCCAGGTAAAAAGCAGAGTATAAAGACCATATTTTTTAAAGAGCTTCTCGCTTTTCTCAAGCTTCTCAGGAGAAGGAGAAAGAAACTTCTCAAGTACCGGACGCCCTTTTAGCCCGAGATAGTACGTTGTACACGATCCGAGATAATTACCTGAAGTCGCCACCAGAACGACAGCAAAGGGATTAAAGCCCTTATAAATGAGAGCTACTACCAGTGCTTCTGATCCTAGAGGCAAAACCGTGGAAGCCAGAAAGCTAAGGATAAAGAGGTTCAGGTACCCGTAATTGGCAATAAAAGCGCTTAAAGCTTCAAGCATTCTATTCAACAATTGTAGTTCAGTATTTTAAGCTGTCGTCTCGAACATCAAATAAGAGAAAAAAGTGGAGAGCCGGAAATCCTGAACATAATTTCCAGCTTCTGCCGCAGCACAGGTATTAAAGTTATATTAAACCGACAGGTTTTCAGTTTAAACCCTTACAGCTTAATATAAGCTTTAATACGAAAGTTAAAAATGTTAATTAAGCTTTAGTACGAAAGTCAGAAGCGTTAATTAGTTTATTAGCTTCTTCTCTTCCGCAGAATAACAAACGCTATGGCAAGTATTCCAAGCGTAGCCACCCCACTGAAGAAAGGAGTTTTTTCTGTCACCTCATAACTTTCTCTCAGGCCTCCTACTTCAACAGTATACGTCCCTGGATTGTCCTCAGTATGTGAGAACTCGATTGATTTGTTCTCACCCGGGTTAAGGGTTACATTCTCGGAATCAACCGATTCGTTATTAACCAGCAATTCCACTTTGGATTCTCCTGTGACGCTTCCATTGTTCATAGCATTCACACTGATATTTACCGGGGTTCCGGCTTCAACTGAAGCAGGCTGTATCGTGAGGTTTGAGAAAGAGAACTGTGAGGCTTTCTCCGTCACCTCGACCCGGGTTTCTCCTTCTTCATAACCGGTCTTTGTGGCGTTTACCACATACGTACCTGGAGTCGTAACCCAATAAGATGTAATACCTTTTTCGTCTGTCTGTGCGTCAATTTTCTGTCCGCCGAAGAAAACATCCGCCCCTTCAACAGGCTTGTTATCCACAGAGTCCTTGACACTTATTTTGATCTGGTCTCCTTCCCGGACAGTTTCGGGAGAAATCGAAACCAGGAGTTTCTGGACACCCTGTGCAAGGACATCCACACGCTTAGTTCCTGAAACGTAACCCTCCCGATTCGCAGTTACAGTGAAACTACCTTCCTTACCCGGGGTGAAAGTGAGATTGCCGTTATCTCCGGTAGTACCTATGCTGTCGTTTCCAACAGAAACTTCAACACCGCCGACCGAAACATTTCTAGCAGTTACCAGGATTTCGGTTGGCTTCCCGACTACAAGCGCCTCAGGAATCTCGATATTCAGTTGATCTCCTGCTTCGGTCTTGACCTCGACAAAAGGATAAAAGCGCAGGACTGAAGCATCGGCAACTTTGAATTTGACATTGCCCATAAGGTCTATGACATCACCCCTTGAAAGGGAGACTGAGTCCTCATTTTTCATCGTGATGCCTGAGTCTGAAATCGAAGTTATTTCCATATCACCGAAAGAATCTCCCTCCGAAATATTCAGGTAATCATCCGAAATCTGGAAGATTCCCTCCACAAACACTGCATCTGTTTCTGTGGAACGGAAGACCGTACTTACATGGACCGCAATCATCGGAACATTTTCAGCTCCTCCTATATCGGCTTCGTAAATATAGTCCCCACCCTGAGGAACTATTCCCGAGTCAAGTAGCTTTCCATTCCTGTAAAGTTCGAAGAGTACACTTTTCCCGTTAACATCTACCTCGGCTGCCTTAAGGGAGTAGCCGTTCTCCAGGGCTAAAGAAGAACCAGTAAACAGGGACTTTTTGTCATTGTCGTCAATCAAAACTTTTGAAAGGACACTATCCGAAAGCACACTTATGCCTTTTGAGTTGCCAAGAGTGTTTTCAGGATATCCTGCAAAGTATTTCTCTGCCATGAAGCCGACAACTTCATAACTTCCCCAACCCTCGTGCTCAAATTTGACATTCTTAGGCTTCGTAGAATAAACGAGTGCTTCATCCTCAATTGTTCTGCCATCGAACCCTTCAATGGCAAGGCTTTCAGTGGAAATATTTTCGTCGATGTTATAATAGAAACCTTCGAAGTTAAAAGGCGTCCAGACCATAGTATTAAACTTATCATCGTGTACCGTTCCCCTTAATTCGTAGGTGCCGGGCCTGGAGGTTTCAACTATTGGAGCAAAACGAAGTTCATTGGCATCGGCCACGACAAAACTAAGTTTACCCATGATGTCAATAGTGTCACCCTTGCTAAGAGAGATCGAGTCACTATTTCTCATTTTTATGCCTGAACTTGAGGTGGAACTTACCTCCATCTTCCCAAACTTATCTCCATTCTGGATTTTCACATACTGGTCCGAGATCTGGAAAATCCCGTCAACGAAAACTGCATTGGTTTCTGTGCCGCTGAAGATCTGAGCAAAATGGACTGCAATTATGGGTACATCTTCGGTACTCCCGAGGTCGGCTTTGTATACATAGTCGCTATTGGAGGATAGGAAAGCTTCATCGACTACTTTGCCGTCCTTTTCAAGCTGTACCCAGACTTTGTTTCCATTAACATCAACCTCAACCATATTAAGGGAGTATCCTTCTTCAAGAACAAGAGCGGACCCCGTGTACAGGGATTTTCTATCATCGGTGTCCATCAAGACTTTTGAAAGCTGCCCACCCGAGATAACGCTAATCTCTTTATTTGCAAAGCTTGAGTTTGCGGTGTACCCTGCAAAGTAGCGCTCTGCCATAAATCCTATAACCTCATAAGAACCCCACTTTCCATACTCAAAATCGGTCTGTATGGGTACTGTTTCGTATTGCAGGTTTTCCTTTTCAATTGTCCGGCTGCCCTTACTGAGCTGGACTGTTAGATTCTCGGAACCTTCTCCGGTATCCAGATCATAATAAAAGCCCGAGTAAGTCTGAGGCGTCCATGTATAGTTAAGGCTCTCATTTGCGTTTTCATCCCATATACGGTTGCCTGTCGAATCTGAAGCCTGGGCAGCTGCACTTAGACACAGCAACCCACATGCCAGAAGTAAGCATAAAATCTTGATATAATTTTTAATCCCCAAATTAAACCTCCTTTATACTGTATTAACCGAGAGCGTAACTTTCAGGCCTCCGAAAAGAAGAATAGGAAAATAGTTTCCTGAACATTCGGAATACACCCAACAGGATACCCCCGCATACCTGAGTAATATCAAACGTATTCAACTATAAGCATTTTCTAATATCTCAGGCATTGAATAAAAATTTTTGGGTATTATACGAAATATTTTTCACAATTAGGGAATAAAAAAAGGAAATATGCTAAAAAAGGGATTGAAGGCCTTGAAAACCTTAAAGTTGTTTTCAATCGTCTTTTTAACACTAGAGTAGGTTTCAGGTAGTTACTATCAGGAAGACAATTCGGAAAACTCAGAAAATATTTTTACCACAGCTAGTTTTTACTTAGAGTTACTTTTATATTAGAGGTGACTTTTTATCAGAACCAAAATGATCCAAAAGAGATTTTTATATCAGAACCAAAATGATCTAAAAGAGATTTTTTTATCAGAACCAAAATAATCCAAAAGAGATTTTTTTATCAGAACCAAACCGATCTAAAAGAGGCTTTTTATTCATGTTTAGATAAAGATTTGAAAACAAATTCAAAAACTCTTTTTTCCCTTAAGAGTCAATTTGATATACACAAATTATAAGTTTGAAGAAGCGATTTCTGACACTTATAAGCAAAATCAGCGTAATCGGATTCATAAAATCCATTATGAGATTCATAAAATCCATTAAGAGATTCGTAAGGTCCGTTACGAGATTCGTAAGACTCATTCTGCAGAGTAGGACAGAGTAAAAAATATGGAGCCGTCCCTGGCATGGAAACGTATACAGGCATTCCCGAAGAATTAAAGTTTTTAGTCCTTGAGAGAATAAAACCCACTGAACCTGAAAGAGAAAAACTTCTTGTGATCCAGGAAGAGCTCGCCTCGCAAGTTAAAGCCGCAGCAAAAAAACTTGATGTACCAGGCGTGCTTGTAAAAATGGTGGGCTCTGCTGCCAGAGGTACCTGGCTTTCAGGCACTCACGATATTGATATTTTTATAAGCTTTCCTGAAGAAACTTCTAGAAAGGAACTGGAAACCCTGGGTATAGCGGTTGCAAGAGATGTGGCAAAACACGCTGAACATGTCGAAGACCGCCATGCTGAGCACCCTTACCTGAATATTACATACAAAGGTTTTGACGTAGACCTTGTCCCCTGCTTCAGGGTTGCTTCGGCTTCCCAGATCAAGTCTGCAGTTGACAGGACACCTTTTCATAACGATTTTGTCAAACCTCGCATAAAAGGGCACGAAGATGATGTCCTGCTTTTGAAGCAGTTTATGCGCGGGGGTGGAGTCTATGGCTCGGAACTCAAGACCCAGGGTTTTTCAGGTTACCTGACCGAGATCCTGATAATCTACTATGGCTCCTTCGAAAACACTGTATGTGCCGCTTGCACCTGGAAACCAGGTGAGAAAATCGATATAATGCATCATTCGGAAATAGAGCACGAAGAGCCTCTTGTAGTGGTCGACCCAACCGACCCCAGGCGGAATGTGGCAGCTGCTCTTTCCCTTGACAAATTCTGCATGTTTATAGACCACTGCAGGGAATTCCTGAAAACCCCCGAGCTCAGTTTCTTTTTCCCAGCTTCTCTCTTACCCCTGGGGGATACCGAAATCCTGGAAAAGCTTGAAAGCCGAAAAAGTACCCAGCTTGCAATAGTTTTCAAAACTCCGGATGTTGTAGAGGATGTCCTCTTTCCGCAGCTGTATAAAATAGAGCAGGCAGTTGCTGCCCTTCTGAAAGAATATGATTTTACAGTGATAAAAACCGGCGTATGGTCAGGCAAAACCGAAACTGCAGTTATGCTGGAACTTATTTCAGGCGTTCTCCCCAACGTGAAAAAGCACGTTGGCCCTCCGGTTTGGGTTAAAGTACACGCTGAGAAATTTAAGGAAAAATATCAGACGGCTGCTGGCGTTTTCGGAGGTTATATAGAAAATGGAAAATACATCTTCGAAATCCGGCGCAAGTACCCGATGGCAAAAGGGCTTCTCGAAGACCGGCTCATGACCTGCTCTCTTGGAAAACAAGTTCAGCAGAGCGTTAGCGAAGGCTTTGAGATTATAGAAAATGCCGGGATTTGCAGATTAAAAAATCCGGATTTCAGAATTTATTTGAGGAAATGGATGTAAAAGAAATTCATATGTGAACAAAGTAGTGACCAATTAACTGATTTTACACAAAGCGGAATTCTTCCGCAAAAATTTTTAGATGGATTTTTTCAATTGACCAATAATAAGTATGCAGTTGTTTCGCCCATGGTTGTTGCCATATTTTAAATGATCCATTCAGAAACATAGCCACATTTGGATAAATAATTACAAATAATATATTGATTCTGGTATATTACTCGAATATTAGTACAGTAAAAGAATTGGCAAAAATAAGCCTACTGTTAAGAAAGGACTTCATCTGAAGTTTTTATTTTATGTGAGCATTATTAATAACATGGCATAGATTTCAAATACTTCATTGTGGTATGACAGATTATTTTGTAGATATAAAGAACCAATAAAATCATCCAAAGGACCAATAAAATCATCCAAAACAGCCAGAAGTCTATTTTTTATGGAGCGTATCTCAAAACTTGATTTTTTAATGTTTAATCTGATGTACTCCGTTTAATGTATTGCGTTGAAGGAGGTAACTGAAGTCCATGTTGACCGAACCTGAACAAATAATCCAACTCGTATCGAGTCTATTAGCTTTAATCCTTTTTGTTATTTCCTATCTTGCATATCGTCGAGAGCGTAGAAAGAAATTTTTTATTTTATCTTCAGCATTTTTTTTCTATTCAACAATGAATTTCCTGGATGCAGCAGATATTTTTTTCCCTCAAGCGGGTGAGTACCCCGAAATTTGGGGAAGTTTACTTAATTTTGTCGTCCTTGCATTGTTTTTCCTTTCTATGATCACAAAAGAGTAGAGTAAAATGGAATTTGAACTCGAGACACGAAGAAAAATTTATGAACAAATAAAAAAATCTCCCGGGATTCACTTCCGGGAACTTGAGCGGAGGCTGCAGATGGTAGTTGGCAACCTGCAGTACCACCTTCAGTGCCTGGAAAAGAAAAATTTGATAAGAGCCTCGAATGATGGAGATTACGTACGTTATTTCGTAAAAGACAGGAGCTTAAGCGAAACCGAAAGAAAAATAATGTCTTTTTTAAGAAGATCAGGTTGCAGGCACATCCTTCTTCAGCTTCTCAATAATCCGGACCTGAATAACAAAGAACTCTCTCAGGTTGTTGGCCTCTCTCCTTCAACTGTTTCCTGGAACCTGAACAAGCTTGTAAAAGCCGGAATAATTGAAAAGGAAAAAAACGGCAGAATAAGTAAATTCACAATCGTTGACCCTCACGCGATTGCAGAGCTCCTTGTATGCTACAAAGAAAGCTTTCTTGATACTCTGGTTGACGGTTTTATCGAAATGTGGGAATTCAAGAACTCTAAATGATTTGATTATTTATCGTTTATTAATATTTGATTATTTACCATTTGCTGATATTTGATTATTTACCGTTTGCTGATATTTGATTATTTATCATTTGTTGATATTTGACGATTTATCGTTTATTGATATTTGACGATTTGTTGTTTGTTGATATTCAAGTATGATCGAAATACAGTTTCTAGTATTTTTTTCGATAAATTCAGCTTTTTTAAAGAAACTTTCAATATGGCATTAAACGGAATCACAAGTCATGTTACAGGTAACGTGAGGAAAATAGCAGTCAGATATTGCTGGAAGATCAAAGTTTCTGGGTTAGGCTTGTTATCTGAGTCCTGATTACCTGGTTTTGAACTCTATTGAGACATCCTGGTTAGTTAATGTGGATGACCTATACACCAGATTCAAAGTATGCTTGCGAGAAAATATTGAATTGTGAACTCAAATTTCATTAGGATGTCAGCTAAAACATATGTTCTTAAGAATCAACCGGATAAAAACGGACGAAAACTTTTACGCTTAACAAAAGTTAAAATTATTTATCGTGGCGGGAAACATGGAAGAAACTTGGAAAAACCGCCACATTCTCCTATTGGAAGAAAGTTCCGCCACATTCTCCTAGGGAGGAAGGTTCGAAATATTTTGCAGTGTTGATCCCGATCATTCACCACAATAACCTTCGGTTTTCAGTCTTCGTTAGACATAATAACGATTCTGGTACATTATTCGAAGATTAGTACAATTGTCGAACATTAGTACAATATTCGAATTATTAATATTCTGTGTTGTTGACGAATTAAATCTTTGAATTACGTCGGAGCTTATTGGAAATTACAAATAATCCGTAGATTGATCAAATCTTGAACCAAAAGAGATTTATAAGACACCATTTTATAAAACGCTGTAAACCAATTTTCGGGATGAGGAGAAACGAAACTATCTTCGACAATAGACGTAATAAATAGCGCAGATTGATGAAGAATGGTGAACCCCCTTAAATTATTGATCCCGACAATTCTTCTTACACATAATTGGTCTTAACAAATATGGAGGAAACAACAAAATGAAGAGATTTGTAGCCAGTGCACTGGCGGCTCTCATGCTTCTGACTGTATTTGCATCCGCCGCAATGGCTGATGATAATAATACAACCTCAGCAGCAAGTACAGTTGAGATCCGCGGTCCTGTGTACAATGGCTCAAGCTTAACCGACATCCTTGCAAATACTGCATACGGTAACGGTACAGCTATTACAATGGATGCTAACAAATTTGCAGCATTCTATTACGATATTGATGACAATGTAACAACCGAGTCTCTTTCCATTAAGAACGTTGCCGGTACTTCTGGCAGGACTATAGGAGAACACGGTTTAGTGTATACAACAACAATCGGAAAAGCCGAATACGAGAACAAAGATGTCGACTGGGGCAACTACAGCGTGATTGGCTTCTTCGCAGACAAGTATATTCCACTGAAGTCCAACGCTGCTGACAAGCTCGCCAAACTCGTTGTTGACAGTGATGACAAGCAAACTCTCAAGACCGGCGACACTCTTGACCTCGGTGATGGATACTCTCTCCAGGCCAAGCAGGTAGACGTTGACGGTGATAAGGTCTGGCTTGAACTCGACAAGGACGGACAGTATGTGGATGACCAGATCGTCTCAACTGACTCTGGCGATCATACCTGGACTTGCGAAGTTGACGACGTGCAGGGTGAAGACAATGTTCCTGTCTTGAAGGTACATGTCAATCAGGTCTTCCAGGGCGCAGTTGACAGCATTGCACAGATTGACGGGCTCTGGCTCATTGACTATGCAAACGCAATAAAGATCGACTCTGACGACGAGTTCGGCAAACTCAACGATGTTTCTATCAACGGTCCGACCATCACCATCAGCAACGATGATACATTCAGCCTGACTAAAGACTCTGATCAGGAAATAGGACAGGGAATGTACTTCAAGGTCGCTGACTCCAGTGAGCTCAGATACTACCCATATGTTCAGCAGACCCTTGGTAATGAAACAACTACAACCACCTCGAGTAACATAACCAGCATCGATAACACAACAAGTATCGATAACACAAGTGTTACTCCAACTCCAGTTGAGAACAGCACTGAAGAAACTCAAGATGTAAATGCGAGCACTCCTACAGAGACCCCGGTTACATCAACTCCAGATACATCAGCTGCTGCAAACAACACCACCGAAACAAAAAACAATACTCCTGGCTTTGAGATTGTCCCGGCAATCTTCGGACTGCTGTCAGTCTTCTACATAGTCAGAAAGAACAGATAAATTATCTGAATGAAGGATTTTCTTAATCCTTCTTTTTTTAATTTTTACTAAAATCCCAATTACTGTTGTACACGGATTTTGCATTTTTAGACGCATAAATGTCTCTTGATATTTATGTTGATATCATGTATGCGCTTAAACTTAAGCACATGCCTGTAAATTTTAGAATCGTGATCTATTAGTTTTATATTTTCATTATGCATATGTGCGCTTATATTTGGGATTAGAAAGTGTAACTTTTTCCACAATTTTCTCCACAATTAATATATAGTTGTTTTATTCTATGGAAAAAACCTAATAAACCGAATAACAGTGAAAGTTATTCCAAAATTATCTATCTTCGGATTAATTTATTCAAACACTGAGGCGCACATTAAATGATATCCTCAAATAAACTAGACTTTATGATAATGCTGTCTCTGATATTTTCAGTGCCAGTAGGTTATTATATTTTTGTGCCGGAAACCCTTCGGCCCAAATATTATTATAGAAACCTTGAGTCCTCTGGAATTTTAGATATTTTACCTTATGCAGCTTCGGCGACACTTATCTTTATACTTATGGATTCACAAAGATATATTTCAAATTTCCTGGGTCTCAGTCCCTCTCTTAATTACGATAAATATATGTTGATGCTGGAAGGCACTAAAGTGAGTATTTTCCAGAGCCTGGCCAGTCCAACGCTGACATATTTTTGTGGAGTAGTTTATCTGCTCGGGTTTCCTTTCCTTTTGATCTTTACATTTATACTATTCCTGTTTAGCCAGAATGATGAGACTCTTAAAGAATATGCAATTACTTTTACGCTTATATATTTGATAGCTTACGTTTTTTACATATTTTTCCCGGTAGATGTGACCGGGCATGTGTTGCCAGGTGTGGCCCCTTTGCTATATCAACTGAATCCGGCCATCCTGAGAATAGTAACCATCTGCAGTCCCGGTCTTAATAATTGCTTCCCAAGCCTGCATGCAGCACTCTCGGTAATGGCAACGATGTTTATACTTTTCAAGACAGATCTCAGGCGTTACAAGGTTTTTGCGGTCGGAACAACCATTTTCATTCTTTTTTCAATACTGTATCTTGGTATACACTGGATCACGGATATGATTGGCGGAATTATACTCGCTCTTATTTCTTATCTTGTAGCTACTCGAATTTTTAAAAAGAGGTTCAAAAATGAAAGTACTCATTTTTATATGCGGTGAAGGGTTAGGTCATACAAGCCGCTGTATCGCATTGGGTAGGGAGTTGTTGGCTGCAGGCCACGAAGTTTATTTAGGAGCATATGGTTATTCAAAGGAGTTTATCGAGAGAAAAGGATATAAGACCGTTGAAATACCCCCGGAAATAAAACTTGTAGGTGAATCCGGTTCCCTGAATCTGAAAAGATCAATTATATCTACCCTGAAAAACGGGAATATTTTTGCAGTTTTTAAGGTTCTGAGCTTATTAAAAGAAAAGAAACCTGATATTGTAGTTTCAGATAGTTATTTTACAGGAATAGTTGCCTCTAAAGTCAGAGGAATTCCTGTTTACCTTATAGTAAATCAGTCAAATATGGAAACTTTCTTTAAAGAAGGAGGCATTGCCCTAAGAACAATGGGCGGAGTAATTAAGCAGTTTTATAACTGCATTTTCAGAAGAGTTGACAGGATAATAATACCGGATTTCCCAATGCCTTATACCGTATGCAGGCTGAATCTTGCTTTTGAAGAAGAGGTTTCCAAAAATATGTTTTTCAGCGGGCCTCTTACCCTTGAAAAATTTGGCGATGTGAAGGCTAAAGACTTACAAAAACCCCATGTATTATCTTTAATAGGGGGATTTGGGTATCGAGAACCCATATTCAGAAAAGTTATCGAAGTTGCGAAACTCGACAAAAATATAAATTACACTCTCCTTTCAGGACCTAATCTAAATCCTGAGGTCTTCTCAAACCTTCCGGAAAATGTTACAATTGAGCATTTTATTAATGACCAGTTTCCTTATCTCAAGGCTTCTGATCTTGTGATCGCTCCAGGAGGACATAGCACTATAATGGAAGCTCTTACTTTCGGGGTTCCAGTGCTTTCATTTCCGGATATGAACCATAGTGAGCAGGAAAGTAACGCTGCTGTGATAGAGCTTGAAGATTATGGCAGACGTCTGGATTACAACGCGTCTCCGGAAGAGATCCTTCGGTCGATAAAAGAGCTTTTAGAGAATGAAAAAATCCACCAGAAGGTTGAAACTATGAAAAACCTATCTAAAGACCTCAATGCTACTGCAACATTCAAAGAACTCCTTGAATCAAACAGTAAGATAAGTCAAAAAGTATAATTAGGGTATTATAATGAACCATTATCAGGTATTGTAATAGACTATTATCAGAGTATTTTAATTGACTATTATTAGGATTGTAATGGACTATTATCAGGTATTGTAATGGGCTATTATTAGGATTGTAATGGACTATTATCAGGTATTGTAATGGACTATTGCAGTTAATAATTTTGAAGAAGGTTAAATAACGGATAGTGCTTTCATGAAAAATTACACAAAGTGGATAACAAGCTCAATTTTGATCAGTATAATTTCGATAGTTTTTGTTCTTATCTTTACTTTTGATAAGACAACAATTGAAGTTGTTAGGGAGATTCGGCCTGGATATGTGATAGCTGCACTTGTTATCCACCTGTTTTCCTTCTATATATGGGGACTGCGCATAAAATCAATGTCATCTGCATTGGGCCATGAAATAGATCTTAAAACTTCTATGGAAATGGTAATTTCCGGAACTTTTGTTGCAGCGCTTACGCCTTCTTCAATAGGAGGAGAACCTTTGAGAATTCATCTCCTTAGACAGAAAAATATGCCGGTTGGACAGGCTACTGCAGTTATTTTGGGAGAACGTGTACTGGACGCTCTACTGATCCTGTTAGCTGTACCTTTTTCACTGTATTTTCTCCATGGTATACTGTCAGATTCCAGACTGGATAATGTGATTATATTAGGAGAAGTCCTTTCAATAGTTGTTTTTGCCCTCATGATATACGCAACCGTGAAACCTGGCTTTATTAAGTTCACTATAAACGGTCTTATGAGATGGATTGGACGTCTTGGCGGCAAGAAAACAGAACAAAAACTGCATAAATTATCAGAGTCAATTGACAGAGAAATTGACGAATTTCATTCAAGCATAAATATCTTTCTGACAGAAGGGCGTAAAGGCCTGTATTATGGGCTGATATTCACAGTCATATACTGGATAGTGGAATTTTCCTCGCTCCCGATAACTCTTATGGGCCTTAATCAGGCTCCTTCGGTACTTATTTCTTTCGCAGTACAGGTTCTGCTCATGATTATTATAGTTATGCCTTTGACCCCGGGTGCAAGTGGCGTTGCTGAACTTGCTGCAATTTCCCTTTTTTCAATCTTTGTACCGGCAAATATCCTCGGAATTACAGTGGCAGCATGGAGAACTTTTACATTTTATACAAATATTATTGCCGGAGGATTTGTGAGTTTTAAGTTGCTTAAAGACACGGAGCTGGTTAAGAAGTATTTGAACCAAAGCCAAAGTGAAGTTTGAAGGGAATGAAAAGTGTTTGAGATTTGGAAGGTTATATCGAAAATGGAAAATATGTTTTTGAAATCCTGCGCAAGTTCCCGATGGTAAAAGGGCTTCTAGAAGATCGGCTCATGAGATAGTTACTTGGAAAACAGGTGCATTCGAGCGTGAATTAGGGATTTGAGATTATAGAGAATGTAGGGTTTTCAGGTTAAAAAATTCGGATTTCAGGGTTTTTGAGGAAATGGATGTAAATCTGTCGTGGAAATTAAATTGTGTTCAATTTCTGATTGATTACACAAAGAGGAAAATTTCCGCAAAAATTCTCTTTTAAAGAGTCTTTTTGATTCCCTAAAATCAAAAAGAAACTGTTTTAAGCTTTAAGTTTCATCACAATTTGTGGTGTTGGGAAGTTGATAGATCAAGAGAAGATTCACAATCAATGTCTCAGTAAAGACCCAAAAGAGCGCTGGAATAAATTAATTAGGACGATCA
>Ga0074193_1002474_pt1 | contig 16611 bp, 14 predicted proteins | sample EPASupsiteHSE605_FD_64523 | JGI IMG/M metagenome (GOLD analysis project Ga0074193, IMG submission 64523) | Bioremediated contaminated groundwater from EPA Superfund site, New Mexico - Sample HSE6-05 | ecosystem: Environmental > Aquatic > Deep subsurface > Groundwater > Contaminated ... | reverse complement strand
TATTTTCCTGGTCAAATAGAAAGCTATATTTAGTATTTACTACCTTTTTCTGGAACTCATCAAGACTTTTAGAATAGCACAATTCCTTTATATCACTTCTGCTGTATTTATCACCATATGCTATAGTGTAATTAAATAATTCCTCCGGCGGCAGGCTGTAAAATTTCAGGCCTCTATATATCCACTGAAGATTTAACATGTCCACATTAATGCCTTGATAAGCTTCCATTATTGCCCTATCAGCTTTACCTATTAATTTTAGATTTTTATAAAACATATCAAAATATGATAAATCAAGAGTCATCTCTATACTGAAAAAGTTGATGCTTTCTTTCCCCTCCACTAGCGGTCGGATATAATCATAATATAAGGTACCTTTTAGGTTTTTTAGAAAATCATACACATTTCTGGAGGACAGCAGCTTATCAGTATTCAAGTCACTGAATTTTCCAATATACATAAGGGAGTCTTTTAGTTCAGTATTATCACTGCCTGTCTTAATTCCTTTGGCTATGGTCTTCAGATCTTCAATTTCATATCTTATAAATAGAGTTTTATAGAACTCTCTATAATTATCCTGAAAATAGTAGAAAATTTTTTCAATTCCCTCTACATGACTCTTTCTTAACAATGTTTCCAAATCGCTTCTGTGTACACTATTTTCATCAATTCCTTCAAGGGTATCTTTATAGTGGGTATTATACTTAAGATAAGAGGCAACCTCCTGGACACTTTTTTTAGAAAGCAGATTTAGATAATCAGTATTTCCTAAAAGCTTCCCTATGAGAGCCCTCGCTTTTGTATTAATCGCAGCAAATCTTGTAGTGCTATCCATAAATACTCCCTCACACCCTAACTAAATATCTTTGAAAACAATTGCTTCTCCAAAATTTCCTTGATTTTTGTAAACTTGTTTTCAATATCTGTACATTCTTTTTTTGTCTTACTTTCTACTTTTTTTGCTTCCTCATCAGCTTCCTTGACAATTGACTCATATAGTGACTGTGCTTCATTTTTAGTATTATCCATAATTTCAGACCTCATGGTCTTAATCTTTTCTTTAATATCTTTTTCTCTTGTTTCAAGATATTTTATACAGTAATTTTCCAACAGTTCCTCAACCCTGTATTGGGTAAGGTATTCATTCCACTCGCAGTTTATCTCTTCCCACTTAAGTGCTTCTTTGCCGCAAATAACCCACAGTACTTTTCTTGGCAAGCGTGGAATTAGCTCTTCTATTATCCACTCATCTCGGGTATGTCCATCACTTCTATGGTTTTCCCACAAAGCTTCATATGTGTCTATAAATAAAACGGCAGATTTTGAAGCGTGTTCCAGATAATTATTGAGGTCCTGTGCCCAGAAATATGGAAGCATCTCTTCAATTTCCAGAGGTTCTTTTTCTGAAAGCTGTTTGAGTTCTGATTCTCCTTTCTTTGCCCACCATTTTCTAATGTAGTCTGGAAGACTATTTAGTAGTCTTGCAGTAGCAGGTACGATGCTAAAATAAGGTATTTTATCGACAACTCCAAAATAGTCATCAAAAGCGTTGTCACCTTCAAAAAACAGGTAGTCCTCTTTTCTTAGAGGAATTTCTGGATACGCCTTTTTCCAGTAAATAGCATGTGCGATTTCAAAAGCAGGGAAGTGTATTTTGTATTTATTTTGTAAATCATTTTTCAAAGTTACCAAAAAGGTATTTTTCTCTCTGTGTTTCTCAAGGCGCATGTCTATTGAAGACCAGATAGTATTACGATATCGGTATTCAAGGTTATGTTTTTCTAAGTACTTTGGAAACTCTTTCCTTAGACTGGTCTTACCGATACCGGCAACTCCATAATAAACAAGAACGCTGAGTTCTTTTTGCCCAATATTATACACATTTTCTTTGAATTTTCGAATATAATCTTCTCTATCAACAAAAGGATATTGTTTAAAGTGACTTTTGGGGACAATTACCATGAAATTCCTCTGGAGAACGGTCTCGAAAATCCAAAATTTCCAATCTATTGAACTATTAATTCAACTTGTCCTATATTACAATACTGAAATATTTCGATTTCAAAAAATATTGTGACGACTAAAAGCCCTTTTACGGAGAAAAACTAATTTTTTTGTGGATTATGGAGGCCCTATTCCAAAAATAACATATGCCTGCAAATTAATCTTTTTCTGGGGAGAAAATACACTTCCGAGGGGTTAAATTGGTTAAAGGCCTGGTTTATCTTTACACAGGGGAAGGAGAAGGAAAGACCACTAACGCTTTTGGACTGGCTCTCAGGGCTGTAGGCCACGGGTACAGTGTAATAATTATTCAATTCCTGAAAGGCAGGAAGTACATAGGCGAGTACAAAATAAAAGACAGGCTAGCTCCGCAATACGAGATCCACCAGTTCGGAAGGGAGGAATTCGTAGATTTCAAAAATCCCATTCCTCTGGACTATGAACTGGCGGAAAAGGGTCTCGAATTTGCAAAAAAAGCCCTGAAAAGGAAGCCCAGGCTCCTGATACTGGACGAGATAAATCTTGCAGCTCACTTTGGCATTGTGAAAACCGAAGACATCCTCAAGCTGCTGGAGGAAGTCCCGGAAGAAACCACAGTCGTCCTGACAGGGCGAAGGGCTCCTGAAGAGCTGATAAAAAGGGCAGACCTTGTAACGGAGATGAGGCTTATAAAGCACCCCTTCGAGAAAAATGTCCTGGCAAGGGAAGGGGTTGAATATTAACACAAAATATACGTTCAACTTTCAAAAGCTTGTGACGACATAAAGCCGAAACAAGCGAAAAAACGAAGTTCAGCACGGTTAGAGATTTCCTAAAATAAAATCTTCCGGCTGGTCTGATATCATATGCCATATTCTTTGCATTTTCGTCGGAGGCAGTAAAATCAGCAGCTAACATAAATATGGTTCGCGATTTCTCTATCAACAGCATATCTTGTCTGGTCTACCTCAAAAAGATATGAGGGAGACTTTCTGAGTAGGGTAATAGGCATGCCTGGAAGGATACCCATAGCCATTAGTTTTTGTAGAATTCCCGGGTTCTTCGTTTCAAGACGGTCAATTTTTCCGGTTTTTTTGGTCTCCATTGCGCAGAGAGTTATAGTTTTCATAGATAAATGTGAGTTTCTGGTTACCATTTGAATAACTTCCTTATGGATTGAATTATCTTTGCCTCTTTTACAAGTTCATATCCGCAGTTTGGACAGCATTGCTTGTTGCAGCTGTGGAGTTTCCCGCAGCCGGTACACTTTTTTTCATCAGCTTTTTCAAATTCGTTTCCGCAGAGTGGACATTTCACAGGCTCACCCCCAGAGCCTTTAGTATGGTGTTTACAATGAAACCTGTAAGAAATGCAAACGGGAATATAAAGCCCGAAATTGCAAGGGCTGTCTTAAAACCCCTTTCTTTTATTGTCATCATGAACTGAGCTATACAGGGCATGAAAAGGGTAAGAGTAATGGCTGCAACTACGAGCTGCACACCTGTCAGTAATCCGGAATCATGCATTCCATAAAGTCCGGCTGCCCCGAAATCTCTCCTGAAAAAGCCGAAAAGGAAGACATCAGCTGCATCAGGAGGCAGGCCTATCCAGACTGTCGGGTATTCTATGATTTTCAGGGCAAGGGCAAAAAGGCCGGTTAGCCTGCCTATCCAGATAAGGACACTTGCCAGTACAAATAGGGGCAGAACTTCAAGGAAATACCAGTGCATTCTGGAGTAAGTTTTAACCAGTATATTCGAAAGCTTTGGTTTTCTTAGAGGGGGCATTTCAAGTATGAAGGTAGGAGCTTCTCCTGGCAGGACTCTGGAAGCCAGGAAACCTATCAGGACGAACTCCAGTAATATTACTACAGACCAGATAAGCAGGCTCTCAGGGTTTCTCGAAAGGATTGAAAGAATAATGCCTAACTGTGCCGAGCAGGGAATTGCAAGAGCCAGCAGGATATTTGCAATAAGCCTTTCCCGTTTTGTTTCAAGGGTCCGGGTAACCATTGTAGCCATTGTGGAACAGCCAAATCCGAGTACCATTGGGATTACTGCCCTCCCGCTGAGCCCTATTTTCTTAAACATGCTATCCAGGAGCAGGCCTAGCCTTGGAAGATATCCGGTATCTTCAATAATTGAAAACACAAGGAAAAAAGCTCCCACTATCGGAAGTATAAGGGCAATTGCATATGTTACAGCCTGGGTAAAAATCCCGTATTCTCCTACAAAAAGGTCCTGAAGAGCCGGATAGGGTACAAGCGATATAAACTTTGCAGTTACAAAGGGGTTTATGTACCCTCCAAAAACCGTATTTTCCAGATAATCAACAACGGTTCCCGCTGCAAATACGCCTACGAACAGATAGAGTCCGAAGTACAGGATTAAAAACAGCGCAGGTATCCCAAGTACAGGATGAATGAGAATACTGTCGATTTTCTCGGAAAAATCGAGATTGCTGTTCTGTATTTTACTTCCATTCTTTCCAGTGTCGTCTTCTGCTCTTATTTTTCCTGCTTTTTCACTACTTTTGTTCTCGCTTCTCTCAGGCATTTCCATTACCTGTTCCACTATTTCGTTTACATGCTCCTGGCGCTTCAGAGTGAACAGATAGGAAAGAGGAACTTCAGATATATTTGAGGCAGCTTTCACAAGTTTCCGGATTTCTTCAGAGCTTTTTTCATGGCTTTCATCCCAATATTCTGGTGTTTTTTCAGCTTTGCTCAAATATTCAAGGGCTGTCCTGGCTTCCTGGAGCACCAGGAGTGAAATTGCTCTTCTTGAGATTCCGGCTTCTTCTGAAGGGTCAAGAAGACCTTCAACTGCTTCGATATACGGTTCAATTTCCAAGCCATAGTCAATTTTTTGCCTAAACTTTTGCGCATTGTTTCCAGGGGTAAACTCCGAAATTGCAGCTTTAAGTTCTTCTATCCCTTTTCCCTCGCTTGAAACAGTTCCTATAACCGGGATTCCCAAAGAACGGCTGAGCTCAGATATATTGATTTCAATTCCCCTTTCTTCAGCCTCATCCATCATATTCAGGACAAGGATGAGAGGAAGCTCGGCTTCAAGTAGCTGAAGGGTGAAAGAAAGCATGCGTCTGAGGTTTCGGGCATCTATTACATGAAGGTAAACTGAAGCCTTTTCCTCAAAAAGCAGAAGTTGAGAGACTCTTTCTTCTTCACTTACAGGGAGTAGGGAATACATCCCGGGTGTGTCAATAATTTCATATTCCCTTTCTCCAATCCTTGCTTTTCCATGAGTGATTTCGACTGAGGTTCCGGGATAATTGGAAACCAGCGTATAACTTCCGGAAAGGGCATTAAAAAGGCTGCTTTTTCCCACGTTAGGGTTTCCGATGAGTATAATTTTCGGAAGTCCTTTTCCAGGAGTACATCCCTTTTTTCCGCAGCAATCTTCTTTTTCGGAACAGATAACTGGCAGTTTCATATTTTTACTCTTATTTTTAGGCAAACCTAATTATCAATTTTCCCTATTTAGGTATGCCTAATATTTAAGGTTACTGCAAGTGGCAAAATTCTCTCCAAATATTGTTTATAAATAAAATTTTACACAACTTTAACTCAAAAAATCTTTTAACCTGGATCTTTAATTCAAAAATCAAAAATCTTTTAATCCAGATCTTTAATTCAAATTTCAGTTTGTGATCTCCATCCCAAAGCCAATTTTCAGTCTCACTCAGTAAGCTTTTCAAGACTATTTTTGAGGACCATAATCTCGATTTTTCTCGGTTGGTCAGACATTCATGAGGTTAGGTTCCAAATTTAGTGAACTAATGAAAGTGCGATATGTTTGAAGAGGAGGTACTATGGAAAATATATAACTCTGGTATTTATTTTTGGAAATTTTGAGTGAAAAAAATCAATATTAAGATCATTATTTTAATCTTCATAATATTTATGTTTCTACTAATATTATATTCCTTAAATATAATTTTTCTATTGCATGTGTTTGAAATCGCCTTTGTTGGCAAATTCCACAATATCAATAAGGGCAGAATTTACTATTATTAGTGCCTAAATTAATATAAATTGTAAAATTTGTCTATATAGTAAATACTTCTGCCAACATCGGTGGATTGAAAACCAAAATTTGTAAAATTTGTTAAATTGAAACAGGTTGGGGGAGTCGACAAATGAATCTTAAAAATACACTGGGTATTTTGCTGGCAGTTTGTTTTTTACTGTCAATTGCCGCAGTGGCAGTAAATTCCAAAGAAGCGCCCTGTACGGCTGGTAAGGAAACATATAAGCCTGCAGAGAAGACAAAAAACAAAATGAAAGGATTTTCTATTAATATCGAAAATGCTACTTTGGAAAATAACAATTTCCGCAAGGTGCTCTATACTGCAAAGTATAGCCAGCTGGTACTTATGAGCCTCAAGCCCGGAGAAGAAATCGGGATGGAAGTGCATGAGGAAAATGACCAGTTTTTCCGTTTTGAAGAAGGACAGGGAAAGTGTATAATTAACGGTAACGAGTATGAAGTAGGTAACGGGTCTGCGGTGGTTGTGCCTGCCGGTGCTCAGCACAATGTCATTAACACTTTGGAAACAGGTCCTCTGAAATTCTATGTGATCTATTCGCCACCTGTTCACAAGGATCAAACCACGCACGCCACAAAGGAAGAAGCTGAGGCAAATCCAGATACATTTGACGGTGTAACTACGGAATGTAACCAGGTATAAGATCAGAGAAGTAGAAATAAACGCTTTATATGAATAAAGCGTTTATCTTTTTTATATTCTCAAATAAAGGTTCGAATTCCCTCGAAACCGTTGTTAGCAATAATGATGACTGCAGTTGGTTTTGTATCTCAATGTTTTGATTCCTTTTAAGGAACTTGTACGAAATATTCAAAAGTCAATTTTTGATTAGGCTCAGGTCTTCATCTCAATAGTCAGGACTTAATGGTTTATCCTCAGTAATCTGCAGGTTATGCATTGCTATTTATTTACTTATTTATTTACTTCCCTGCTCATATCTCTGTAGTATTTGAACAGTTCTTGTCCCCATTTTATTGCCTGTGGTTCGAAACTTATCACATACTGACGGTCAAACTTCCCGCTTTCGTTAAACAATCCCATAGTCATTATATTGTTAGCGGTAGCAATGAGCGCTGGAATTTCCACTCTTTTTTTTTCCAGAATATAAAGACTTGAATTTTCCATTTTAAGAAATTCTTTCCCCTCTTCTTTGAAATCTTCTACAAGCCGTAAGTATACTGCTTCACTCAAAACAAGGGAAATTTCAATACCTTTTTTTGCAAGGTTGAGTACAAAAGCAGGAAGTTGAGGGTGGAAATAAGAATAAAGCATGTGGGTATAGGTTGACTTGGAAAGGTTTTTCAAAAGTTCCGGGTTCAGATCAAAAGTATGACTGAGGTCAGGTTCTATGAGGCGATAATTTCCAAGCTCATTTATTCTATTTACAAGATAGGGTGGTATAGGAGCAAGCTTTCTATCGGCCCAAAATTCTTCATTTTTCTCAAACACTGACAGAGTCTCAATCAGTGGCTGCATTTTTTCGACAACAATTTCTCCTATCTCACTGAGCCGATATATTCCTCCTTCATGTATTACCAGCTCCTCCTCTTTTAACTTCTTTATTTGCGGAAGAAGAGCCGTCCTCGGCACCTGAAGCTTTTCAAGTGCCTCTTCAATACTTTTGGGACCTTCTTTCAGGAGCAGAAGAAAATCTTTTCTCTTCTCTGAAAACAGGATAAGATCAAGCAAACTGAAATTCATTTTATAGTTTCCATCCTGAACTTATGAAAAAAGGTTTTGTTCACCGATTCTGTTTTTATTGTTCGCTTTTTTAAGTCCCTTATGAGTGCCAAACTGCTAATAAAGGTGTCGAAATTATTTGAAAACTTCGTCCTATTTCTTACCAAATTGGGAAAATAGTCATTATTTAGCGAATTTATAGATAAAAATTCTCCGATAATCCTTATTTTCTTTTTATCTCTTCTTGTGAATCCAGAATAAACCGAAAAGCTCAGTTAAGTGAAAAAGAACAAATGTAGAATCCTGAGCAAACTTTACTAGCTTATACCTAACTTATACCTAACTTATACCTAACTTATACCTAACTTATTGCTTATACCCGTCTGAAAGGTTATATTACTATCAGTCTTCATAGAATTTAACCTGTTGCCGGTGTCAATCTGAAATCCAAATTACTGCCTGTATTAAAATCCGAAGCTTTACTCATTCCTATTATAAATCCAGAAGTTCATCTGACTGCTTTTCGTTTTGCTAGGAAACGTTGATATAGAAGATAATGAGAAAAGGGAGAAACCTGGATGAATAGTAAATAACTCCAGGTAAGTGGCATGTAGCTCCAAGTAAGTGATAATTAGTTTCCAGAAACTCATAATGTTTCATTTATTGATCGTATAATTTTTTCGTAATAAATATAATAAGATATGAGTATAATAAGATACAGAATATAATAAGATGCAAAATATAATTAAATGTAAAATATACTACAATACGAAATATAATAAATTGTAATATATAATAATTTATAAAATACTAAGTTGTAAAATACAATAAGTTGTAAAATACAATAAGGTATAAAATATAATAAGGTATAAAATATAATAATATGAATATTTCATAATTTGCAGAATTAATTTTACAAATTAGTATGAGGAAGGGTAATGGAGAAAGAAAAGTTGTACAGGTTGAAAGCTGAAGCAAATCAGCTTTCTCCTATTCTTAATGTCGGAAAGAATGGGATAACGGACTCTCTAGTTGAAGAACTGAATAAGCAGATAAAAGCTAACAGGCTTGTGAAGGTAAGGGTATTGAAAAGTGCTGAAGAAGGAAAAGATTTAAAGGCTATCGCGGAGGAAATTGCTACAGCTACGAGATCCACTGTGATAGAGGTACGTGGAAGGACAGTGGTTCTATACAGGTAAGAATTCTATACAGGTAAGAGTTAAGATGCAGGAATTATCCTTTTCCTAATCCGATTTTTGACGAGCTTTCGAATACAAAGCCTGTCTTTTACTTAATTAAGAATAATCTCCTGCCTTTTAAAATGAGGAACAAGGTTTTTCAGTATAATCTATGTAATAGGTTAAAGTCTATAAGTATGAAGTTGCTTTAATATAAACTTATTATATATTTCGCCATGTTAGTAAGTTATTTATGCTGCAAAAGCAACATCCAGTTGCAAATTATTCACACACAATTTACATATTATAGATGTTTCATTATTTCAGACCAGTCTCCCTATGATTTATATAAAAGTTGACGAACGAATAAACTGAATTAGTGTATAGGAATTCAAAACTCCATAAAAACTCCATAATATGTGCACTTTAAGTGCCTGGAAGTTTCTTAAAACGGTTGAGTTGGGGTATTTCCCCTTTTGTTTCCAGATAGACCAGGGCAGAGCAAAACCCAACCCTCCGGAGAGATTGTTATGCTTGAAGATGAATATCAACTTGAATTTTTCAAAAATAACGGGTTCGTCCGGAAGCAGTGCCAGTCATGTGGCAAATTCTTCTGGACACGTGACCTTGACAGAAAGACATGTGGAGATGCGCCCTGTGATCCTTATACCTTTATAGGAAACCCGGTTTTTTCCAGGGAATTTGATATCTCCCAGATGCGTGAGTATTACCTCTCCTTCTTTGAGGAAAGAGGGCACACAAGGATCAACCGTTATCCTGTAGTTGCTCGCTGGAGGGATGACCTTTATCTTACAATTGCATCCATTGCAGACTTTCAGCCTTTCGTAACCTCAGGACAGGTTCCCCCACCTGCAAATCCTCTCACGATTTCCCAGCCCTGCATTCGACTGAACGACCTGGATTCGGTGGGTAGAAGCGGGCGCCATCTTACAACCTTTGAAATGATGGCACATCATGCCTTCAATAAAAGAGATCATGAAATTTACTGGAAGGAACATACCCTGGAACTCTGTGATGAACTCCTTAGTTCACTTAAGTTAGATCCCTTTGCTGTAAGTTACAAGGAAGAACCCTGGGCAGGCGGAGGAAATGCAGGGCCCTGTGTTGAGGTTCTTGTGCACGGGCTTGAGCTTGCTACCCTTGTTTTCATGGATCTGAAAGCTGACAAAAAAGGTGACATTCTCATCAAAGGTGAGACCTATTCGAAGATGGATAACTATATCGTGGATACAGGATACGGACTCGAACGTTTTGTCTGGGCTTCTAAGGGCTCACCTACAATCTATGACGCACTTTTCCCTGGTATAGTGAACGAACTCATGGGTCTTGCAGGACTTGAGCATGAACTGGACAATTCCGAATATGCAAATATCCTGGCCCAGAACGCACGGCTTGCAGGGTTTATGGATGTCAGTGAACAGGCAAACCTTCAGGAACTCAGGAAAAAGGTTGCTTCAAGTATCGGAATGACCGTGGAAAAACTCTCGTCTATAATGGAACCCGTAGAGAAAGTCTATTCAATTACTGACCATACACGCTGTCTGACTTTCATGCTTGGAGACGGGATTATTCCCTCAAATGTCAAGGCAGGGTACCTTGCAAGGCTTGTCCTCAGGCGGACTTTACGCATGATGGGTGACCTTGATATCCATACTCCACTTTCCGAGATTATGGATATGCACATAAAGAATATGCCGGAGTATCCCGAGTTCAGGGAAAATTTCCCGGTCATACAGGATATCCTGGAATCTGAAGAAGAGAAGTTCCGTAACACAATGGAGAGAGGCCGCAGGATCATTCAGAAATCGGCATCTCATTTCAAGAAAACCGGGGAAAAGATTCCTTTATCCCAGTTAACTGAACTTTACGACTCTCACGGAATCCCGCCCGAGATGGCAAAAGAAGTAGCATCCGAAGTCGGAGTGGATGTAGAATTCCCTGACAACTTCTATTCCATTATTGGTGAGCTGCATAACAAGGCTGAAGAAAAGGAAAAAGAAGTAGTTCCGTTTGCAGACCGGCTTAAACATCTGCCGAAAACAAAGCGCAGCTTCTATGACGAGCCTACGCGCCTGGAATTTGAGGCTGTTGTTCTGGATGTCTTTGACAACAACATAGTGCTGGATAGCACCTTTTTCTACGCCGAAGGCGGAGGGCAGCCTTCAGATACGGGAACAATCGCTACCGGGTACGCGGTATACAGGGTTGTGGATGTCCAGGTCTATGACGGTGTAATAGTACACACCGTAGAGAACCCTGATGGGAATCTTGATGTCCGCAAGGGTGACATTGTCAATGGCAAAGTAGACGAAAGGCGCAGGATGACTCTTGCAAGGCATCACACAGCAACTCATATCGTAAACGATGCAGCCAGAAAAGTCCTTGGAAAACACATCTGGCAGGCCGGTGCTCAGAAGTTTGAGGACCATTCGAGGCTTGACCTTTCGCATTACAAGCATATCTCCCCTGAAGAACTGAAACAGATAGAGCTCCTGGCAAACCGCATGGTTATGGAAAATAAGCGTGTTATTACGGAGTGGATGCCAAGGACTGAAGCCGAGCAGGAATACGGCTTTGGGCTCTACCAGGGTGGAGTGCCTCCAGGAGAAAAAATCAGAGTTGTAAAGGTCGGAGATGATGTTGAGGCCTGTGCAGGTACGCACTGCGTCAGTACAGGAGTTGTCGGCCCGATCAAAATCCTGAGGACTGAGAGGATCCAGGATGGAGTTGAGAGAGTTGAGTTTGCAGCAGGAGTTGCAGCCGTACGTGCCATGCAAAAGATAGACTCTCTACTGACCGATTCCGCAAAGACTCTGAGTGTGCCCCCAGAGCAGCTTCCGGCAAGTGTTGAGCGTTTCTTTGGGGAATGGAAAGACCTTAAGAAAGAAAACGAGAAACTTAAGGAAGAGATTGCTCGTGCCAGGGTTTACAGGCTGCTTGGAGGAGCTTCAGAGGTTGCAGGCCTTAAGGTTATTGCCGAATTCATTCCCGAAGCTGATTCCCTTGAACTACAGAAGACCGCTACTGAGCTCCTGAAATATGAAGACGTGGTAACTCTTCTGGCAAGTGATGCCGAAGGGGTTAAACTCGTAGCTTCTGCCGGGCAAAAGGCCTTAAGCTGTGGAGTCAATGCAGGCAGCCTTGTTCGCGAGATGTCAAAGCTTGTAAGTGGAGGTGGAGGCGGAAAACCTGCCCTTGCTATGGGCGGTGGAACTGACCCTTCAAGAATTCAGGATGCCCTTACCCGCGGGCTTGAACTCGTAAAAGAAGCCTGCAAGTAAGCCTGAAAAAAGGAAGTACAGGTAAGCCTGAAAAAAGGAAGTCTACAGGTAGCCTGAAGATGCCGGGTTTTTTAATTCCCGGCAATTTCTTCCCTATCTTTTTCTTTCCTTTTATTTTTTTAATTATTTTCAATTGTTTTTCAATCAATCGTTAAAGATAACTTCGCAAAGGATTGCAATTTCGTCTTTTACAAACAGGTGCACGGTTTTATTTCCTTCGAGGTCTTTTTCAACCTCATTTCGCACTTCCCAGTATTCTTCGGGCTTCACACCTGCTCTGAGCACAACGCTCCCTATATTCTGGCCTTTCAAGAATTTATTAATCTCTTTTGGTTCAAATGGGCAGACTTTTAGCACCAAATAATGATTTTTAATCATGGACTGCTTTATCAGGGCATCCGAAGTCAATAAAAGTCTTTTTTTGTCAACTCTGAAAAGCTCAAAACCTCCCATAAGAGGCCCTGCCATCTGCATCATGGATTCTGCAAGTTCAGGCAACAGTTCGGCTGCAACTACAGACGGTTCTGGCTCATAAGCGCAGAGTTTCATTTTATCAGTTTCCTTTACCTGCGGAAGTCCGTATTTCGGAATCAGCCCTTCGCCTGCAGGCAGAGCCACAGCCATACGGTCATACTGCTTCAGTCCTCCGAAGTAAAGGGTAAGGCGGTTGAGCTGTCCATCCAGCGAGATGTACTCTTTTTCGCAGTCAAAAGGAATCCTTTCAGGCGGCATCTGGGGCGGAGCTTCAAATGCAAAATTTCGGGTTTTTTCACCGTAAGCAGCCAGTACATTCGGAATTCCCGGCTCAAGGCTTGAGACGTGCCTTTCGTTTTCTTCGGCCGGCCGGAAAGGATCGGAAAACATCACATCAACAGACGGGATCTGCTCTATGACTTTCGGGTCAAGGGCGTCCCCGCAAATGAATTTTACGTTCTCAAGTCCGTACATTGCGCAGTTCTGTTTTGCATACTCGATTTTTTTAGGGTCGATTTCCACTGCATATACGAACTCGCATTGCTGGGCAAAAAAGACAGTTTGTCCTCCTATCCCACAGCTGATGTCAGCCAGAACCTTAGATCTTAAACGTTGCGCCCTGTAGCGGGCAATGGGCTCAGGGGTTGCAAAGCGCAGGCTTTCCTTGTCCCCATGCAGGGGCTTCTCAAATTGTTTTCTCCGTGCCACGTCGATCAGGAATAGTAGATAGTTTATGGGATTTAAAGGCGACTGAAAAAAAGAAGAATGCAGAGCTTTTCTGCAAGCACTTGCTCGGCTGATCCACTTTATGGTCAAAATGAAGGCTGACTAAAAACGCCGATATTATAATTCTATTTTTATTTTAAATTTCAGCTATGATCACAACATAGTTTTTCCCGTATTTTTCGGCACAGGCCGGACAGGTAGTATACCACATGTACCATTTCTTGACTTCCAGGCCCTGGCTTTTTGCGTAGGCTTCAAAGTCCTGGCACCATTCTCCTGTTTTTTCAAAGTCTCCCTCATAGACTTTGCTCAAAAATTTCCCGCTGAGTGTTACGTTTTCGGCGCCTTCCACTTCTTTATCAACAGCCAGGTAAAGTTCCATGTTGCTTTCCGAGGTATGGTCCGATAAACAGAGCCAGTCCGGCATTTCTGCTCCTGCCCTGGCGACTTTCTCGTTCATCCGCATTATTACCTCTCCAAAATTCAGAGGCATGTAAAACTGTGTGGTAACCGAATCCTTGATGAACCTTTTATTGTTCCATTCAAACAATTTTCCGTCCCAGGGGGCGGAGTCAAATCGAGGACAACATTCCGGAGTTTCGAGTTCAGTGGTCATGAGTTTCACCCTGTTAATAATGACTTTTTGGGTTATTTTAGGCTTTGGTTTTAGTTTTACTGAGAGAAGTTTTTCTTGACACAACATAAGAACCAGCAAAAGTAAATACAAAGGAAAATAAATTAAGTACTCAACAGTTAAACAATTTTGCACAGGATATTCTGGCAAAGATAATATTCTGTATAATTCAAAAAAATGCTTTGGATAATTAATAATTTAATTGTATTTGCATGATATGATCTGTGTATGAATCTTTTATGAAGGAGAAACTTATGATTAGTATTATTTCCGAGCCTAAAAATGATGTTTATAGGCGTTTGGTAGACTTGACTTTTGATTTATGTGACGAATTTATCCTCGTTGTACATAAAAATACTACTCAGATTTAAACGATAATGCTAAGTCCTTATTAGAAAAGTTAAATGATTATTTAATAGAAATGAAAGAACAATCGGAATGGGCAGGCACAAAACTGCTTGGACATACTGCATATATTTACCATTACCATACCAGTCCGGAAGCCAGAGAAACAATCAAAGAGGTTTCAAATTCACTTTACAGTTGGATGTATCCAGATTTACCCGAAGATTTGAGTTTTTACAAGAATGGAAAACCTTGGTTAGTAAATACAGCTCATGAAGAACAGAGTTTTATTCTTAGTGAAGACAAGTCTGAAATAGACAAAATTATGAATATAAAAGGCCTTAAGATAAGGTTATAACATGAACTTCATCATTATTTGAAGTTGCTGAGGATTATCGCCGAAACTCCTGATATGAAGAAATCGACGTTGCCTCTCAGCAAGAAAAAGCTTGGAAAGCTTTTTCAAACTCCTTTAGTTACAAAAAGTTTGAATCTAAATTTTTGCGGCTGGATAGGAGTACATTACCGGCCTCCAACTTTCTCAGCTCAAAAAGAAATGTCTTTTGGGTTAAAATATTCCGGATCGAAATCTTTCCCCAGCCAAGCTACTGTTTGTTCGTATTCCTCGTGTTCGGGGTCTTTCAGGATCTCGAGCATCTCTTCATAGCCCAGTATTCCTCCAATGTCCTCAGGGGCTGTTGCTCTTTTTCCTGCAGTGCAGACCGGATATTTCCTTCCTTGTTTTTTCGGAAGGACTTCCTCAAACCGGACTTTTATCTCCCAGTTGTCTCCGAAATCGTACCTGTACAGAGCAAACTTATTTTCCGGAGTGAAGTATTTAGAGAGCTTGGTTTTATTTTCCGGCACAAGAGGTTCACAGAATGTTTCACAATCGTCATCTGCTTTCCCTATTTTGTCAAGCTCCCCGGTTTTTGGGTTTTGTACTTCAAATTCATGCAAATGGTAATCATCCCAGTTCATTACGGCCTGGATAGCCTTATGAAGGTCCAAAAAAGTATAATTTTCCGGCACCTGGATCCTTCGCCAGATTTTAGGGCTAATACCTTTTATTGAAAGCTTTAATTGGTATATCTTTTTAAACGTGTCTTTCATAGAGTTATTCCCCAGAATAAACGTCCGCTAACACCTGTAAATTTCTGTTAACGTCCGCTAACTTCTGCTAATATCCATTAATTTCTCAATATTCATTAATTTTTGCTAATTTTAGATACTATTCAATACTATTACAACAATTTTCGTGAAACGGACAAAGTCAATGAAGTGTAGATTAATTTCTTTCGCTATAGAAAGTAGGGAAAACTCTAGATTGTCTTTAAACACTCATCTATCGATAAATCTTTAAAAATTCCAAACCGATCTTGCAAACGTCTCATGCATGAAAGATTGAAAAGCCTGTTTTCCTCATATTTCATGCGTACGAACTTTCTTACTCTATTTATCGAGCTGCTAAGCTAAAAAGAACTGAATATAAACGGAGTTTATAGGTTTTTTCACCCCATTAGGAATTCTCTTTATAACAATTATGGAAAATTATATAAAGAGAATAAAGCAATTATCACTATTTTGGCTCAACCAAGCATGTGGGATATTGTCACAAAAGCATCCATGGTTCATACACTCACTTATTTCATAGTAGGAGCTGGTGCATTCTACTTTTTTAAATACTCCGAGCGGCATGCCAGCCCTGTTCTCAGATCTTTTATGAGACAATCCGATGACCCGCTTGTTAGAGCAGGTCCTCTATTTCAGCCTATAAGAGGTATTCTCTTCGGTTTTATATTCTATCTGCTTAGGGATGTTTTCTTTCTGGAAAATAACGGCTGGCTTGTTATGTGGGCGACTCTTGTCGTAATTGGCATAGTTTCTACTTTTGCACCAGCTCCCGGTTCAATCGAGGGATTCATATATACAAAACTGACTCCAAGCAAAAGTGGAATTGGTGGCATGATAGAAGTCCTCACCCAATCATTTCTTCTTTCAACCCTTTCTTATTATTGGGTAAAACATCCAGAATTATCATGGCTTAATTGGGCCTTTGGAACATTATTTCTAATTTCTATGGCTCTTCCGATACTTGGCTTTCTGGCTAGCAAAAAAACCGGAAACGATATATCCAGAAAAAGGTTGCAATAACGGGCTTGTAATTTTATTGGATCTTGCTCACGAGTAAAACTCTAGAGCAATTTAATTATTTTACTCT
>Ga0074193_1002472_pt1 | contig 16624 bp, 10 predicted proteins | sample EPASupsiteHSE605_FD_64523 | JGI IMG/M metagenome (GOLD analysis project Ga0074193, IMG submission 64523) | Bioremediated contaminated groundwater from EPA Superfund site, New Mexico - Sample HSE6-05 | ecosystem: Environmental > Aquatic > Deep subsurface > Groundwater > Contaminated ... | reverse complement strand
TGCAAAGCCTGCTTGCTTATCCGGATGGTTGCCGCTTCGGCGAACGGGTCTATCTCGAACGCGGCAGTGTGGAAGAACTGATCGCCTCGGCTCCGGCCCTGGAGATCAACCTTCTGGCCAAGGAAAAACGGCTGTTGGAGATCCTGACAACCGAACGCAAGCAGGGCCGCAAGGTGGCGGTCTTTCTCGAACACACCGGCACCCGCGATCTGGTACCCACCCTGGTGGACAAACTGCATCAACAAGGATTCTCCCCCTTGGTCCTCCGGGGCCAGGCGGTCAAACCGGAACAGCGGGAAGACTGGCTGAAAGAACACCTCGCCACCGGCCAGTACGACTGTCTGCTCTGCAACCCCAACCTGGTCAAGACTGGTCTCGATCTTTTGGACTTCCCGACCATCGTCTTTTTTCAGTGCGGCTACTCGGTGTTCACTCTCAGACAGGCCAGCCGCCGATCCTGGCGGATTGGTCAGAACCTACCGGTCCGGGTCTTTTATCTGGCCTATGCCGAAACCATACAGGACAAGGCGCTCAGCCTCATGGCCCAGAAGATGGAGACCTCGCTCGCCGTTGAGGGCGAACTCTCGGGTCAAGGGCTGGCCGCTCTCTCCGAATCGGAGAACAGCATGCTCTACGAGCTGGCCAAGGCCCTCACCGGCCAGCAGCCGGTGGAGGATGTCACCACTGCCTGGAGCCGGTATCGCCAGCGGGAGTTGGCCTCGGTGCTCGATCTCGATGAGAGCGAAAGCATCACCACCACCGAGGAAACCCGGGTGACCACCACGACCACCATCAGTTCCCCCGATGGGCAGACCGCCCTGATCCGCCACGAGTTGGTGATCAGGGGCCGGGTCTATCTCAGGGGCAATACGGCGGTGGCCTATGTGGACGGCAACCGATTCCGACTGCAAGCCGGAGTGATTTACTGGCAAGACCGCCGGATCGGCAGCTATGACCGCCAGGGTCATGGCGAGATCAACCATAAACCCATTCGTCTCTACAAGCCTCCCCACCTTGGCCACTTCGTCTTGGCCGAGATCCGGCAGGCTGCTTGAACACTATTTGAACTCAAACAATCCCTGACGGGGCACACTGCCCCGATGGGCTGTTGTGCCGCGTCCATAGGAGGCACACATGCTCTACATCAAAGACCTCTGCGGCGTCTATCAGCCCGCACCCAAGGAAACCATCCTCTCCGCAGCCCGCAGGTTAAGCGGTTATCAGTTCCGGCGTGGGGCCGCCATCCTGTCGCCCACCGCTGCAAAGGAGGCCATTGGGCTCAAACTCACCGGCCTGGAGCATGAGGTGTTCGGCTGCCTGTTTCTCGACAGCCGGCATCAGGTGCTGGCCTGGCGGGAAATGTTTCGGGGTTCGATCAACCGCAACTCGGTCCATCCCCGCGAGGTGGTCAAGGAGGCGCTGACGCTCAATGCAGCGTCGGTCATCATCGCCCATAACCACCCCTCCGGTGGCATCCAGCCCAGCAAGGAAGATTTGGAACTCACCCGCACCCTGACCGAGATCCTCAAGGTGATCGACGTTCGGGTTCTCGATCATTTGATCGTGGGGGAAGAAGTCCTCTCCCTTTCTGAAACCGGCCATCACAGCGCATAACACCCATTGGGGATGACCCGATGGGTTCGTCCCCTGCACTCAAGGAGCAAAATCATGAACGATCAAAAAGTATCCATCTACGAAGAAATCACTGCCAAGATCATCACCGCCCTGGAAGACGGCGTCAATCCCTGGGCCAAGCCCTGGCAATCGGTTCATTACGGCCCCTTCCGCAATGCGCTCACCAATCGACCCTACCGGGGGATGAACGTGCTGTTGCTCAATCTCGTGGCCCTGGCCCGTGGTCATGCCGATCCCCGCTGGCTCACCTATCGCAATGCCGAGCAGTTGGGCGGCCATGTGCGCAAGGGTGAGAAAGGAGCATCCATTGTTTTCTGGAAATTCCTGCCCGCCAGGGATCGGAACGGCGATGCGGAACCCGACGCGCTGGACGATGATGAACAGGAGCGGAAGCTGATCCCCTTTGCCCGTAGCTACACGGTGTTCAACGTTGAGCAGTGCGAGGGGTTGGATCTACCGCCACTGGTCGAAGAAGAGGAACGGGATATGGACGAATGCAACCATCTGGCCGAGCAGATCCTGGCCCTGCCGAATCTGAAGCATGGCGACAACAAGGCCTGCTATCTGCCGGGGCCGGATATGGTGCTTCTGCCGCATCGATCCAGCTTCGAGCATGGTGATTTCTATTACTCCACTGGCTATCACGAAATCTGCCATTGGACCGGGCACCCCGACCGATTGAACCGGGTGTTCGGTGCCCGGTTCGGTGATCTCGGCTATGCCTTCGAGGAGTTGGTGGCCGAGATCGGCGCCGCCTTCCTCGGTGCCCACACCGGCATCCCCTTTGAGAACATGCGCCATCCAGAGTATATCCACCACTGGCTGCAGATCCTCCAGGCTGACAGCAAGGCCATCTTCACCGCCGCTGCCAAGGCCCAGCAAGCCGCCGACTTTGTTCTCGGTAAGGCTGGGATTGTCGGTGCTGAAGAAGAACCGCTGCCAGCGGCAGCATAAAGAACACGGATCAAGAAACGAAAAAAACCCAGCAACGCCAACGGCTGCTCCGACCATAACGGTTGGGCAGCCGTTTTTTTATTGCCGGTTTGATCGGTCAAGAAAGGCAAGAAACATGGCCTTCGGCCAAGAAAGAAGAAACGGGGTGAATGAAGAAACGAAGAAACATGACGTTGAATAGACAGATACCATGTCTTTGACCGACAGATGGTGGTTAGTCTATGGGTGCCACCTCTAAAACAACAGGTCACGTTTCCTGATCCGGGCACCATTTTTCCTGTTCCAACCAACCCTGAGCAAGGGTAAAGCGGAGTTCTTCCTGAAATGGGAACCCTCCGGGGGTAAGCATTGCCCTAGCCACGCACTTTTGTTGATCAGTCAGGGGCAGGAGGAACTGCTCGCATCGTTTGAGCGTCTCGATGTTGCAGCGGTACAATTGCAGAGGAAAGAACGCATGCAAAATTGAGGCGATACGAAGTCCATTCGGATCAGAATCGCCCCAGTGGAGACAGAGGGATGCTTGGGGAGCAAGCAGACGATAAATGTTACATACAGCGCTGTTTGGGAATCCACCGGTAAAGAGATAGGCGTTTCCAGGCTGCTGGCGCATAAGCTGACTGAACGGCGCCTCGTTTTCGCAGCAGATCAGCTGGGGAGGATCGTCTTCCCGATCCCGCCAGTACATGTTTTCCATTTCCATAAGATTGGCCCAGTTCAGGGTTGCCGCTTCCCCTTGCTTGTATAGCTGGTATATCCAGTCGAATTCCCGGCCGTGTTTACGGTAGATCACTGGCCCAAACAACACCGCATTGACGGTCAGGCGGTCATGGTAAACATGAAAATTTTTAAGCAGTTGGTCTTCATCGTCACTCAAGTAGACATCGCGAAGGTGGAGTTTAAGCCAGCGAAGCAATAGGGTGCGGAGTTCACCCTGGCGCAAGGCCTTGCTGTTCTCGAAAAATTGGGCGCCAAGCTCGGACACCGTTACAGGTTCGGTATTGTCGAGCAGGTATTGCAGGGTTTTGGCCAGTTGAAAACAACGGTTGGTGGTATCGCTTGCAGAACCGGTGCGCAGCCCGCGCAGTTCTTCTGGATTCTCGGCAAGATAATCAACCAGGTCACGCAGTCGTGGGAAGGCAAGACGAAGGCGGTCGAGCAAGGTCGTGTTCTGTTCATCTTGACTGCATTTGGGGCTATGTTTGAGCGGGGTTCCAAGCGCTTCTTCGATTCTCGTAAGCCAGAATGGTTCGCTGCCCTGCTGCAGAAGACGGTCAAGATGGAGCCGAACCTCTTCGTTGCGGCTGATTCGGATCGGATCTACCCCAAAAAACTGATGCAGTTTCTGCAGTTGATCATGGAGAAGCCCCGAGCCGAGCTTCATGGTCCCGCCCAATTTTCCAGTGCGCTCGTATTTTCGCGCAAGTTTCTCTAAAATATCGGTGAGAAACGAGCCGTTTTCGGCCATCACAGTTCCTCGCCAAAAGCAATGTCTTTGTCGGTTGCCGGCTGATCAAACAATCCCATCTGTCGGCCAAGCGGGTTGACCCAGTGAAACGGGTAGAGATGCACATCATAGCGGGCATCTTTTTTCACCAGGATAGTCGTCGAATTGCGTACCTCCTGCCGTACCCCGTCTTGGTCGGGTGAGGCAATGAAGAGCTGCAGGTCAAGATCGGTGGCAAAGCCAAGTATCTGGTCCCGCCGACCGGCATCAATGCCGTAAAAAGCCTCGTCAAAGAGCAGAGTGTGCAGCCGTATCTTCTTGCCGCGGTACATGAAGTGGGCAATGGTGAGAATGAGCAGGTAATTGGGCACCGCCTGCTCGCCGCCAGAGCCCAAGCTCTTGTTGCGACGGTCGATCACCTGGCCCTCTTCGCCGACAGTGGAGACCAGCATCTCATAGCGGTACCAGTTGCGGTAATCGAGCTCTTCAGGAATAGTGCCCGGCTCGGTGGCGATGATGGCGTCCCGGTGATCCTCGAAAAATTGCTTCAGTTCATTCTCACCTGCTGGGTCAAAGGGGCTGATTTTTTTGATCATGCCGATCAAACGCTTGAATTCGTCCACCGGGCGAATCTTGAAACTGTAGCGCTGGTTGCCAAATGTCCTGTTCTGCAGAAGGGAGTTGATTCGTTTGACCATGCTCTCCAACTCCCCCACATGGCCACGGAGATACTGCATGAGGTCGGTCATGATGATTTTCTTGAACAGTTCCCGGGTCCGTTCATTCATCACTTCCTGCTGCTCCACGAGATTTCTGCTCTGCTGCTCGATAATGGCGGAAAGGGGCTGCTGGCGAAAGTCGTAGAGCTGATTACTGCTTTCCTCATAGTTAAATCGGAAGGCACCGCCGAACTCGGGATCGTTGAGCCGAATCTTGACCTGTTCCCCCTCCTTGATAACGGCCTCCCGGTGCAGGGTGATCTCCTTTTCAATGGCGTCAACGTTTTTAAACTGCTGCCCTTTCTTGGTCTTAAGGACAAAATAGGCTACATCCGCACCGGGCTCGAGCGTTTCCTGTAACCGGAACTCGACGGTTTTCAGGTGCTCGGCCCGCATCTGGCGCTTGCGGATTAATGTTTCAAGTGTCTGCTCCAACTGCTCCTTTGCTGTGTTTTTGCCGCCGATCCTTTGGTTAAGCGCATCTTTTTCCTGGCTGCAATGGAGCTGTTCCTGCTTGAGTTTTTTGATCCGTTTTTCAAGATGAGCAAGCCCTTCCTGGTCGATGAGTTCTTTGAGTTCCATCGCCCGCCGGGCGAGGACCTCGACCTCCTGCTGTGCGTTATGTTCTACCTGCTGTTGCCGCTCAATGAGTCTGGCGAGTGAATCCAGTTCGCGTCGGGCATTGCCGCTTTCGATAAGGCTCTGTTGCACCTGCGCAAGGCTCTGGTTGATGAAATCCTTCATCTCCTGCAGAGTCTGTCGGCTCCGCTCCAACTCGTTGTGCTTTTTCTGCAGCTTCTTTTTTTCGCGTTCGCACTCCTGGATAGTATTCTTCAACAGGCCTATCCGGTCGTTGAGCGCCCTGTTGCGGCTTTCAGCACCGATTAGACGGGCAGGCGTGTGCAGCAGGGTCCGTTCATGGCTGCGGAAGGCAAGGACTGGTTGACCGGCTACCATGCTCACCTGAGGTTGCCGGTCCGTGCTCTCCATTTCCATGGCCAGGGCCCGCAGACAGTCCGGATCGCATTCGCGAAGATCAAAGCTGTTGAGCATCCATTGGGGCAGTTCGCTGACAGCCGAAAGGGGTTGGCAAATTCGCAGGCCGGGAAAACCGGTGCAGAGTTCCCGCACCCTGGAATACTCGGAGGAGCGGAACAGCAAGGTGGCCAGGATCTCTTCGCCGATGCATTGTTCGATGAAGTTGCGTTGCTGCTGTTTGAGGGCGGGCGACCATTCCAGCCCCTGAAAAAGCGGTCGGAAGCTGATCATGTTGTTCTTGAGCATTTGCTCGAAAGCCTCAAATCCAGCAACCTGGGGCACAAGGCCCTGGCGCTTTTCCAGGTGCGTAATTTCCTGTTGATGGGTGAGGATGCCCTCCTCGATTTGGCGCAGGCTTTGAAGAAGAATGGCCTTTTCTGCGATGATTGTCTGTAGATGTTCGTCGCACTGGGATAGGGTCGGTTGTGGCGAGGGGAGTGGGAGCGTCTCCGGATTCTCGCTTCTACTGATTGTATCGATCTCGGTTTGCAGCTCGTTCAGACTAAACGGCAACGCTGCACTGCGTCGGGCCAACTCCGGCTGCAGCCGTTTGAGGAGCTTATCAAAAGTATCCCGAGCTTTTAGAAGTTTGCGTTCGCCGGATTTCAGTTGAATCCGCAAATCTTTGCACTCTTCCTGCTCCCTGACAAGCGCTTGTTGTTTCTGCTGTAATTCCGTTTGACAGTGCTTTTCTTGGAGGACCAGGCCAGCGCTGTCTTTGATCTGCAGGGCATGGAGCCGCCCTTCAATGTCCAGACCGCGCCGTTCGAGTTCGATCAGTTGTCCCTGATACGTCGCCAGTTCCGCGTTTGCCCGGTCAATGTTCTCTTGGCAGCGCAGTTCTTCATCTTGGGTCTGTTCGATGATGAAGTGGTGCAGTAGCCATGCATAACGCAGTTCACCCTGGCGAAATTCGGAGATGGAATCGATTTTGTCGCACAGACCATGGAGCCAGTCGAGTTTGCGTTTGAGGTCATTGAGCAGGGCCTGCGACTCGTCGAGACTTTGTAGGGCCACAATAATCTGCTCAAAGATCGAACTGCGGGGCTCCGGGAGAAGCGATTTAAAGAGCTGGTGGTAATCTGCAGCTCCTGTTGAGATCTCCCTGTACGACTTGCCCATGGCGAGAAAGCGACAAATATCAAGATAACTCTCTTCGCCGCCGAACAAACGATCGGCCAGATCCTTTCTGTAGGCAGTCTGATTGGTGTAGAAGCCGTGGCTGCTGTCCAACTTCTGCTTAAACTCCTGACGGGAGCTGGGGCGGATTTGATCGTTCTCATCAGTGGTAAAGGGCAGATCGTCCAGGGTGCATTCCTTGATAAAGCCCCAGAAGCCGATTCGTTCATCCATGGCGGTTGCAGAAATGCCGATGCCGATGGTCAACGGTTTGCCGTGGCGGCCGGCGATTTCTAGCGCGGCATAGGTAATGGCGCCGCCGCTGTTGAGAGGGCCGGTGTCGATGTTGTAGCGAAGGACGATACCCTGCACCCTGCGTCCGTCCCGCTTGGGGCCACTGAGTCGGGCAGCTGAATTCCACTCCATCTCTTTGCCGGCGGTGAGGACGTAGTGTACCGCATCCAGAATGGTTGTTTTACCGCAGCCGTTGTCGCCCAGTAAAAAAAGGTGCCCGCCGTCTTTCAGATCTATGGTTTCGTTGACAAAGTTGTGAAAGTTGAGCAGGCGGACGCGCTTTATCGAATAGGCCTCAGTCGTCACTCTGTTCCTCCTCGATGACGGCCAGTTCTGGAATCATCCGCGAGAGGGTCGCGCCGTTGTAATGGTAGAGGGCGGGCAGGGCCTCGTAGATCAGTTCTCCGACGGAGGTCTGCATATCCTCAGGTGGTATGATTTTCTTGAGAAAACGATACTTTTCCAATTCCGGTATTACTGGTTTCCAAATTTTTTCACGCACCCGATCCTGACTGTATTCGGCCTGTCTGGAAGGGAAAATCTCCATGAAGCGTTTCTGGCTGTAATCGAGAAGATCGCCGAAATGAAAGCGCAGGTTGTGCCTGTCCTCAACGGTCATGCCGTTTTCTTCCAACTGCTGTTCGAAAAATTCCAGGAGGATCATGAAGGCGATGCATTCATCGCGTTTAGTGAAGGAAAAGAGCGACCTGTTGGCCGGGGTGATGGCCGTGTTATTCCATTCTGCCTTATAGAGCCGGGCACATTTTGCATCGAGTTGCAGTGTCCATCCGTAAAACTGCTTGAAAAACTCAGCAAATTCAGAGCGATGCCGGCGGAGAAAGAGGTAGGAGTCGTGATCGTCATCCATGTAGAAGTAGGGACTTTCCAACAAAATGTTGAGCACCTTGCGGACTCTATCACCATGCCGTTGCAGGATGTTTGCGAGCGTTATTTCCATGATTTGGCCATTGATGATGGAAGTGGACTGATGACCAGTTCCGGGCAGTGCAGTTGCTGTTCGGCAAGGGAAAGCAGAATGCGCTGCTCCTCGGGCGTGAGTCTATAGTGGAGCCGTGCCAGGCGCTTGCCCTCCGTCAGCAGGCCTGCCCGGGCCAGTTCAATGACCTTGCTGAAGTCGTCAAAAGAGCTGATATGCGCTGCGGAAAGCAGGCCCAATTGTTCTTCTACTGCAAAGGGAATGTTCTCTTTGATCCAGCGCTGGAGCAGGGTCAGGCGAGCCTCTTCCATGGATTCGACCACCTTGCCCTCGCTTTGTTTGCTGCCGAGATATTGTCTGGGAAACTCACTCTGCCGGGTAAGCCGTTTACGCGGGATCGGTGGCTCGGCCTTTTCCTGATTGTCCCAGTAGTTGGGATCAAAACAACACAGCGGTTGGCCAAGCAGGTCGTTCATGAAACTAGCCGCATCGGCCTGTGCATCCAGTGTGGCGATCTCTTCGATGCGGCAGCGAATATCCTGCAGCCGATTGTTTTTTCGCTCAAGTTCACGCAGATGGCTGCGGAGTTTCTGCCACACTTTCATGGAAGCGTTATTGATGCGCTGAAGGAGTTTATCCAGGCTACCCTGTTCCTCGAAGAAAGCCTGCAAGTTCTCCGGAATGGAGGCAACATGAACCATCCTTCGCGATTGCAGAAGGTTCGGTGTCCGTTGTCTCTCTGTTTCCATGATTCGGTGGCATTCCAGAATCTTGTTAATGTTGTTTTCCTTTCTCAATCGTTCAAGCAGAGGGAGGATCTCCTGGCGCAGGTTGAAGATCTGTTGGAGGAAATTGTCGACATAGGATTCAATCTCCCCTATCAGCGTGCGCACCTCCTCAATCCGGTAATGCTGCACCAGAAAAAATAGCAAACGACCGTTCAGATCAGCCAGATTGACCGTGATTTCCTGGCAAAGGTCGCCGGTCTTGAAGAGCTGAAAGAGGACGCGACGGGCCGTATCCTCCTGGTTTTCCTCCCCTAGTTTGAAAAGATGCAAAAGCCGCAACAGTTCACCCAGGCTGCCCCGGCTCTCTCCTAGGAGATCACGGGTATCATTGCCCCTGCTCTGAATGTCGTCCAGATAGCGCTGTTCAAGCCATTCGAGAAAGGCAACCGCTTCATTGGTCAGCCGATAGCGAAATTTGCGTTTGCGATTGTCGCGGTAGCCACGCAGGCGCTGCTTTTCGATCCGGTAATCGACTAGTTCCCAGGTGGTCAATTGGCCCAAGTCGGTGCGGAACTGGTTTTGACTGTACTCGTTGTCTTGGGTGGAGAGCGGCGGCTGAACGCCTTGAAAGATGTCTTCGTAGAGGGGTTCAAGTTCGTAGTCGCGCTTGAACAGCAACAACCTGTAGAGAATGTTCAGGTAATAGAGGGCCCGTTCCGAGGTGAGCAGGGCGCCGAGGTGAGCGTTCCGGCCGGCAAGGAGCACGGCCGCGCCCTGCTGCTCAAAAAAGGCGAGTCCCTGACTACTGAAGAGATCTGGATGGTCGGTGTGCTCCACGGAGGCTGGCCTTTGAGTCTTTTTGATCAAGGAGACCTAATGTGCCCCAGAATTTTTTCCTAATCGATGACAACCTGGCCCTAACAAGAGGCTCCGGCCACCGGTTTGAGGCGTTACCTGGATCTGCGTACTGATTCGCTCCTTCAGGGCTGATACGTGCGATATGACACCGATCAGTTTGCCATCCTGCTGTAACCCCGCCAGGGTCTCCAGCGCTGTATCCAAGGCTTCTTCATCCAGGGTGCCAAATCCTTCGTCCAGGAACAGTGAATCCACCCGGACGTTTTTACTGGCCATGTGGGATAAACCCAACGCGAGTGACAGGCTGACGATAAAGCTCTCCCCGCCGGAAAGATTTTTCGTGGATCGTATTTCACCTGCCTGATAGTTGTCGATGACGTCAAGGTCGAGCGGTTGCGCCTCGTTTCGAACTAACAAATAGCGATCAGTCATTTTCTGCAACTGCCTGTTTGCATGCCCGATCATCATTTCAAAGGTCAAGGTTTGTGCAAAATTACGGTATCTTTTCCCATCGGCAGAACCAATCAAATCTTGGAGGTTCGACCATCGACGGTACTCTTTTTTCTGGGCTTCGATAGCTGTTTGCTTTTCCTTTATCCGCTCTTTTGCCGCCGTATTCTCATTCAACTTGTGCTTGAGACCGGCAATGATGTCCTGCAGCTCTTTTAGGGCTTCCTCGTACTCCTTGAATTGGGGATCGAGCTCTTCCAGCGATTTGTCGGTAATCTTGCGGTCCATCTCCGTGGCCAAACGCGTTTCCCGATCCTTCTGCCTGGCTTTCAGATCTGTTTGCCGCTCATCAAGATTCTTGGCCATGACCGCCAGCTCAGCCTTCCGTTCAGAGGGAAGTCTGGCCGTCAAAAACTGCTCTTCATTCGAAAAGCCAACGGGCGTGAGCGATGCGGAGAATTCAGTTTCCAGCCCTCTCAACTCCGGCTCTCGCAGGTCGATGCGTTTCTTCAGAGATTCGATGTGGGCCTTCGCGGTAGTCAATTTTTGCTGAAGTGCATTGTTCCGTTCTCTGGCCAGCTTCTCGGCACCTTCGGCATCAGCAATCGCCTTGCTCAAACGACGCTCCTCATCGTCGGGATTCTTGTCGCCGTACAGTGCACCACGCTCATCACTTCCGGTGGCGAGTTCCTTTTTTAAGGCCTCCAGGTGTTCCAGCTTTTCGGCCAGGGCGGTGCTTTGCGTTTCGATAACCGCATCCAACCGCTTTACCTCGCTGTCAATGTCGGCAATCTGTTTCTCGATATCCGCCTTTTTCCTAACTTGGGCCTGCCAAGCCTTCAGTCGCGCTCTAAGGGATTCGATCAGTGATGCAATGTCCGCTTCAGGGATATCCGCAATACCAAGCGGCAGGAGTTTGGTAGAAACGGCCTGCCTGCGTTCGGTAAAATCAGCACTGAGTTTCACCAGACCCTCCTTCGCGTCGGCAAGGGCTTTCTCGGCAACCATCTTGTCATTGGCCGCTGCTGACTCCAGCTTTTCAGACTCAGTCAGGTTCTTGCGGGCCAGGCTTTCAGCTTCTTCGAGTTTTTTGATGACGGCTTCCTGATCCTCGGCTTTGCTGATCAGCTTGGTCAGGGCGTCGATTTTCGTTTCGGTCTCATCGGGGACAGGGACATTCCCTTCCGCGAAGGGATGTTCGGTTGCGCCGCAGAGTGGGCAAGGTTTGCCGTCTTTCAGTTTTGCCCGGTGATCTTCAAGCTCAGCTATTTTTGAAAGGTACGCCATCTCACGTAGCAGGATTTCTTTCTCGGTGCGGTATTCCCGCAACAAACGCTCCCCCAACACCTGGCTCAATGCATCTTTGCCCTGCTGAATCTGTTTTGATGCGTCCTCCAGCGCCTGCTTCCGAATGCCTGACTGCTTTTGACAGTCGTCGAGTGACGTTGTCGCCATTTCAAGGGCCTTCGTGGCCGTTTCTTGCTCGGCCTCTTTTTGCACGATTTCTTTTTGCTTCGAGAGCAGACCACTCAACTGTTCTTCAACACCAGCCAGGCCGCTGATCAGCCATTCATCCTGCGCATGCTCTTGGAGGTAACCGTCAACAAGTTCCATAGTCTCGTGAGCTTTTGAACGTTTTTCCAGCTCTTCGAGCCGGGCTCTATTGTCTGCCCCAATCTTTGCCGCACCCTTCTCGCAACCCTCATCGCCTTCCGAAACAGCCTTTTTCTGATCGGCAAGTTTCTGATCAATGGAGCGCACCCTTTGCAAGGTAGGAACGGCAGCTTGCTGCTCTTCTTTGGCCCGAGCCGTTTGTTGCTCAACCGATTTCAGTGCCTCGGCCTGTTCCTTGGCCGAGGATTCCAGATCGGGAAGAGCTTCTTCCTCTGCCTTCAATGCGTCTTTGTTATCCGCCTGCTGTTTGCGGGTGGCAGTGAGCGTTGCATATGCACCATCCAGTGAGGCGGCACTCAAAGCCCGGCTGAGCTTTTCATGGTCCGGTTTGAAGGCCTCGATATTGACTTGCAACTTGCTCTCTTCATCGGCCAGGTTGGCGATTTCCTTCTTCAGACCATCGATGTTGGTGAGCCAGGTAATGGCCTTCCCTGTGTCAGCGAACTTGGCGGCAAGGTCTGTCTCTTCCTTCTGCCTGGTCTCGAGTGTCTGCTCAACTTCTTGTTCCTGCTCCGGCTCCAGAATCACGATGCCTGCAGTTTCGGCCTGGAGCAGGTTCAGTTTCTCCCGTTCTTCCCGCTGGCGTTCATGGACACGAATAGATATTTGACTGTAGATTTCTGTGCCTGTTATCTGCTCTAAGATCGGAGCCCGCTCGTCGGGCGCAGCCTGGAGGAACGCGGCGAAGCCACCCTGAGCCAACAACATGGACCGAGTGAAACGGTCAAAATCCATGCCGGTGGCTGACTCAATCTGGTCAGCAACACCTCTGATCTTAGATTCGAAGATCTCACCTGTATCGGCATTGGCAATTTCTTGCTTTGGGGCCTGGAGTTCGCCATCCGGTTTTTTACGTGCCCGGTGCTGGCTCCAGTGGCATCGGAAACGTCCGGTTTGCGTTTCGAATGTCACTTCGGTAAAGCATTCACCGGTTTGGCGAGACATGATCTCGTTGCCGCTTTTGGTAACCTTGTTCAGGCGAGGCGTTCGTCCGTAAAGGGCAAGACAAATGGCATCGAGGATAGTGGTCTTTCCTGCGCCGGTGGGGCCGGTAATGGCGAAGATGCCGTCAGATGCAAAGGCTGGGTGCGTCAGGTCTATTTCCCATTCGCCGACCAGTGAGTTGAGATTCTTGAAACGTACCTTCAGTATTCTCATCGATAGTCTCTCTATTCCGCCTGCAGGTCATCTTCATAGAGAGACGAAAGCGTTTCCTGATAGGCGCGAAGCAGCTCCGGCCTCTGGTCCTCAGGCACGTCATGAACGGCGAGGCATCGTTCGAAAACATCGTTCACGTTCAAATCATCAAGAGTTTCCTGTTCATGGGTTTGTTTCAACACGCGGTCGATGATGCGGTTATTCTTCACTCGAAGAATAACCATTTGTGTGCCGGAAATCGCAGCCTCCAGGCGCTCACGCAGATCGCCAATGATTTCGTCACCATCGTAGATAACCTCGAGCCAGGCTTGAGAGCCGGTCGCCGATAGTTCGAGAATGCGGTTTGAGATGCCATTCCAGTTCCCTTTTACGCGTTCGAGCTGTTGAAACACCGGCACATCGATCAACTGGACAGACGCTGCAGTGTTGTGAAATTCAACCTGGCAAACGCTCTTCTGTTGTCTTGCCTCACCAAACCCCATCGGCAACGGAGAACCGCTATACAGTATCGTCTCGGAGCCGTTCACCTTTTGCGGGACGTGAAGGTGTCCAAGAGCCAGGTAGCTGAAGCAGGACGGAAAGATCCCCGCAGTCACATGAGCTAGGGAGCCAACATAGAGTTCACGCACACCATCACCGTCAATGGTTTGGCCACCAGCGGTAAATAGATGCCCCATGGCAATAATGGGAATATCAACTCCAAGTTCCGTACGCTTCTGTTCGGCCAAGCCGGTAACGGCCGCATAATGATCGCGGATACCTTCTATCAGCTTCTGCTCCTTATCCTCGACACTCTCGCCCGCCTCGGCCACCCGAATATCGCGATCCCGGAGATATGGCACAGCGCAGACAATCAGTTCCGGTGCATCTTGCGCATCACGAAGCACCAGCACTTCGCCCTCCAGGTCTTCAGTGCTATTTCCGATCACATGGACATCAAGTGCCTTAAGAAGCTCCTTTGGGGCATTGAGAAAGGACGGAGAATCGTGATTGCCGGCGATGATGACAACATGGCGACAGGCTGAGGCGGCCACCCGGCACAGAAACCGGTAATAGAGTTCCTGCGCACGATTACTTGGAGCGCTGGTGTCAAAGACATCACCCGCCACCAGTAGGGCATCGATTGCATTGTGCTGAATCGACTCTCCCAACCAGTTCAGAAAAGCCGCGAATTCTTCGTAGCGTTTTCTGCCGTAAAGAGTGCGGCCGATGTGCCAGTCGGAAGTGTGAAGGATTTTCATTACCTATTGTCTGGCATACCTATAATGACCTTTTATTTCGGAATTAAGATATTTCCCTATGGATTCGGCAGCTTTCATTCCTTCATAAATGTGATTAGGAACATCATAATAGTCATAACGAGTTCCACTATTGAACTCGACCGTAAGCACTTGAGTAGAGTCGTCATAGCAAAATCCCGCCACATTTGACGATTGTGGTGTTGAAATCCATTCACTCATCGGCTTCTCCCTGAATTTCTATTGATTTATGGAAGTTATGATCATATTTACCCGATTGAATTCGCCATTGATGAATCATTGGCTTATAATTCTCATCTTCTTTATTCTGATTCCAGCCTCCAGGACTCTCAAAGCCTTCTTCTTTTGAACCATGAGAAGCAACTTTAGGATCAATGCTATCTGGTTTTCTGTCTTGATCAGGTGGATCAATTAGTGCCCTAATTGGTAAGCTTACTGCTTCACCAACAATAATTGCCTCACCGGTTCGCAGAATTGGGAGCATTTCAAAAAGACCTTTAAGATTATCTGACGCTGCTCCGGTAACATGACATCTGTCGATAGTATTAGCAAGTCGCATGGCAATTATAGTGCCGCATTGGGATAAAATGGTTGAGTCAATCTCAAATGGCCTCTGACTAACAACCATCATCCCAACGCCATACTTTCTTCCTTCCTTTGCTATCCTTTTAACAGCTAAGGATGCAGATCCTGAATTATCTTTTCCAAGGTATGCGTGGGCTTCTTCAAGAATAATAAATAGTGGTCTTTCCCTGGAACCTTCAGGCAAATTCCTTCCCCAAAAAACAGCATCATAAATAATTCTTAAAACTGCACCTATAATATCATTTAGTATCAAGGAAGGGATTCCAGATAAATCCATTATTGTAACTGGTCTTTCGTTGCCAATCCAATCTTTAATTAATAAATCCAAATCACTTTCGATTTTTCCATCAATATCAGGTCTCCATTTACCTGGGTTGCAAATAAAATTATAACGTGGATCTCTTAACTTTGAACCTAAAGTTGATAGTTGTTGTCTTATCCCTATGGCTTCTTTTCCCCACTGCACACGCTCATGCGCTGGACCTGTGGTTTTAACAGTTCTGTAAACAGGCGGAATGACGGCCATTGCATCGCCAAGCAAGTTCTTTCCATGAGAGTCTTGAGCATACGCAGGATCAACCTCATCAGCAGCACCGCCTGGCCTTGGAACAATCGTCATGAAATCTCTTTTATACAGTTCGTACCATAGCTTATGGAGGCAGAAAGGTGTTGGAGTGTCAACTGTAATAGCATCGGGATCAATTCCTGGAATTGGTTGATGCTCCAACGATTCCCTCTTAAGCTTCATCACCCAATCAGTGACTATTGCGTATTTGGAATTATCTATACTTCCAAATGCAAATTTAGCCATTTCTTCAAAATTTAACGCCCAAAAAGGAATTTGAAGCTCTCTTTCATTTTTGCTTGCGTCGGCACCAACTCTAATAATACTCGCACGCTCCCCTAACGCTTTAGAGTACTCACCATGTATATCGAGCACTAATATTCTGGCCGAAGGAAATTGCGACTTATCTGATATAGAGTTTAGCAATCCGGCAACTGTAGTTGATTTACCGCATCCGGTAGACCCTACGATTGCAGAATGGCGTGTTACAAGTTTATTGTTATCGATATATGCTGGAATACTTTCAGCGCTAGCAAGGTGCCCGATAGATACAAAATCAATCGGATCTGAAGGGCCGTAGATAGCATGTAAATCTTTTTCTGTAACTATATGGACTTTATCCTCTATCGTTGGATGTTGAGATACACCTCTTTGGAATTGCCCATCACGCATTCGTTCGCCGATAAGCTGAACTTGCAGCCACCGGTTTCCGTATGGAGACGTTTCCAGCTCACTCACAGGAGCAGCTCCCGCGCCGACCTGTGATACAAGCCCATATAAATCCGTGAACCCAACAGGTATTCTTACAAAACTACCAACTTGGCCAATGCGGTAGCACTCGCCATCAATAAAGCTAATTCCAGTGATCGTTTCATTAGACAAGGCTACCGTCACCGTCGTTCCCATTACATCCTGAACAGTACCAATGAAAGACGGATCAACTTTCATTCTGCCCCTCCGACCTGTTATAGCCTGTTTGCTTAAGCAAAAACCGACTAACAGGCTGTTGAAAAAGTAGAAATTATGAGACAAGGGTTCTTTGTTTGCCCTTCGATTGCTCTTTGACAGTGAACACTTGGCCGTTTTTCATCATGGCGCGTTGCCATTCTTTATTTTCTGAGGCGCATTAAGCTATTCTGATGAGGATTTCTCTCTTATCCAGAGACAACTACTCCCAGATTGCGCATTCGGACCATGTTGTAGGCGG
>Ga0074193_1002471_pt1 | contig 16625 bp, 15 predicted proteins | sample EPASupsiteHSE605_FD_64523 | JGI IMG/M metagenome (GOLD analysis project Ga0074193, IMG submission 64523) | Bioremediated contaminated groundwater from EPA Superfund site, New Mexico - Sample HSE6-05 | ecosystem: Environmental > Aquatic > Deep subsurface > Groundwater > Contaminated ... | reverse complement strand
GATTTACAATGATTTTGGAACTTAGGGAAGGGGGGCTGTTTTGTTAAAAATGCAACTTTATGTCTCTTTTGTTAACTATTAACAAAATATTTATTTATGTTTGTGTCCGGTATTCGCTTAACTCAAAAGTGAATAATATCCTGGAAGGCTTCCTATTTAGAATAACGGGGTTCTGGTTGGGATGAAAATGTTGTGTATAAATATAACATATGTCATATATATCCATCCAATTTGGCGTGCTTTGTATGAGTTTGTCATACATATAAACGAGTTATGGCACATTTAAATAGCAGAAGAAAAAGCGAAATCTTATGAATGATATTTACCATTATCCACCAGATTTATTTGATTTAATCGTTCAGACAATTCCTTTATTGAATCGTTCGAAAAAAGCAGTATTGACATTTTTTAATGGTGCTGGCGTTGATTCCCGGATTTATAAAGATGTTACAATCAAGGTAAATACTGCTCCTGACACTATTTCCAAATACGATATTTGCAGGACAATTCTGGAAAGAATTAATCAAGACAATGACAAATATTTACGGGAAAGAAGAGAAATTTTAAAACGAATAACCGAATTTGAAGCATTTTCCACCTGCTGGGAAAGCGACCAATTTAAAGCTAAAGGATTGGTTGCAGAGATTCAAAAAGTAATTAATGTCAAAGACTCTTTCACCAGGATGAAACAAGAAAGAGACAAAGAACAAAATTTAAGAAAACAAGAATATCAAAGCAAAATTGCAGAAGTTCAAAAACAAAGAGAACTTTTAGAAAACATAAAAAAGGATTTGTTTTCACTCTTTTCTGAGACGAACTTTCAAAAACGAGGGAAAAAATTGGAGCCAGTTCTTAATAACTATTTTAAAGCTCACCAAATATTAGTCAAAGAAGATTTTAAACGTGTTGGAGAATCAGGAGCAGGAATTGTTGAGCAAATAGATGGAATTATCGAAATTGACAATCAGATTTTCTTGGTTGAAATGAAATGGAAGAAAGATTCTATTGGAATCGATGATATATACTCACATCTAGGTAGAATCTATCATCGAGCAAATGCACACGGAATTTTCATTTCAGCATCTGGATTCGCACCATCAAGTATTCTAGCAGCAAAAGAAGCTTTGGTAAAAAATGCTCTTCTTGTAATGTTTGACTTAGAGGAGCTAGTTAGAGTGATTGAGGACGAGACTGATTTCAAGAATTATTTGAGAGACAAAATTAAGCTTGCTATAATTGACAAAGAACCTTATAAAAGAATTTTAAAATAAAAACGTGCCATAACAAAGTACATATTGCAGGGCGGGGTTCGGTGGTACGCCAACTGCGGATTCTCGCATCGCAGTTCCGTGTCCTTCGGACAGGAACGCTCTCCGAAATCCGCCCCGACAACATGTACCAACCGTTATGCAACATTAAAAAAAACGTCCGTACCATCAATATAAAACCATAGATTATGTATATAAACTTTCACAAATTCAATTATCAGACTGTTGATAGCTCTGAGAGAGTTCAACATGAAAACAGAGATAAAGAAGCTTATAAAAAAGTATTAAAGGATTGGTTTGATTCAAATTTAAATTCCTTTGTTGAGAGAAAATGAGAAATAGAGGAAATCCATTATTTGAAAGAAATAGGTGATTTCATCAAACTGATTAAAGAAGCAGAAAGCCTATATGAACTTGGATTTTATACAAGTTGTATTGCTCTTGTTGGAGTATCATCGGAAGATTTTTCAAAATACTTATCTATCAAACATAATAAACCCTTACACATCACAGATACTCATGCGAGTGGCAGTCGACGAGGACAGCAATATGATGTTAGTCAGTTTAATCGACTGAAAATGCAATTAAGTGAGGGGATAATAAATCAAGCAACTTATGATTTATTGGACGAGATTAGAGGAATACGGAATGACTGTTTGCATTATAATCAGGATTTTAAACAAAAGGCAGTTTCTGAAATTAAAGCGGATTCAATAAAGTCATTAAATAACTTAAAAACTGTTCTTAAAACCAATATTGCAACTAATCTCGACCCTAATGATTTTACTGACTTATTGGATGAATTATACAAACAAGAAAACACAAGAAATTTTGAAGAGATTGTGTGGAAACAGAAAAATATGTTTTCACATTTATTGCAATTTTCTACTGTGCAAGCTCCTGGAGTAAAAAGAGTTACTAAATACAATTTCTTTAAAGTAACTGATTTAGATTCAGAAGAAATAGAGTTAACAGAACTTGGAACAAATGCACAATTAGGAACAAATCTATTTGTTTGGGTTGATATTGATGATACTGGGAGAAAATTAATAAGTGATAAGTCAATTAATAAAGGAGATATAGTTGCTGCTGAAGTTTATTCAGATGTTGCTGAGGATGGACAAACAAGGACTTGGTATTTAAAGCAGATTAATAAAATTAACGTTGCATAACATGCGGTCATACAAAACTGGGGTTTAAGTGGTAAAGCAAGCGCAGTTCTCGCTAGCAAGTTTCTTATCGGCGGATAGTTTCGCCCCACGTAATCCCCAGCTTCGTATACCGCCGCTCGTTATGGGCAATCCTACCTATACCAAAAGAGATTAACAAATCAAGCTAACGAAATCGACAGGAATACGTATGAAAGAACAGCTCAATGCAAGGCCGATTTTAGAACTGTTACTCATGAGTACGAGCGCAATCCTGGTTGAGATGTATGCGATGACAAAAGTGGCGGTCCCGAAACTTCGGGAACCCCGATCAGAATAATTCAACATGCCAAAAGCGCATCTCCATTGAGTTAATTTTTAAACAATTAGGACGATGGAACAAAAAGAGATTAGTATGAAAGTAGTCAACCCAAATGCGGCGGGAGTTGACATAGGCAGTCGTTCACACTGGGCTGCCGTAGGGCAAAGATCCGATGAAGTGCAAGAATTTGGCGTATTCAATGACGACCTTAAAAGAATGGCATTATGGTTTAAGGAGAACAAAATCAAAACAGTTGCAATAGAAAGCACCGGTACTTATTGGCAATCATTGTATGCAGTATTATTGTCGGAAGGCATTGAAGTGATATTGTGCAATGGTAAATTCACCAAGAACATAAAAGGAAAGAAGACCGACATAAAAGACTGCCAGTGGATACAAAAGCTACATAGTTTAGGTCTGTTGTCAAATAGTTTTTTACCCGACAAACAAACCGAACAACTAAGAACCTATTGCCGTCAAAGAGCACTTTTACTGGATTCGTCGGCATCTGCATGCAAGAAAATACAGAAATATTTGCGGCTTTTAAATTTGCGTTTAGATGTGGTTGTGAATGATATTGTCGGACAAACCGGATTAGCCATAATAAAATCGATATGCGAAGGAGAAACAAATCCTGAGAAATTATCCGAATTGCGTCATTACAACTGTCGAAAATCCAGAGAAGAAATATCTAAAGCCCTTCATAGCAATGGACGGGAAGACTATCTGTTTGCCCTGAAACAAGAACTAGATATGTACCAGATGTTTCAAATAAAAATAGGGCAATGCGATATTGAAATTCAGAAAATGCTGGACAGGATTATTGAAAATGACGACAATAAAAGGCAGCATCACATCGAGAAAAAGCCACATAAAAAAATCAATAAGAACTCACCAAAGAATATCGACCTAAACATGAAATCGTATCAGTATTTTGAAGGTGTTGATTTGATGGCGATTGAAGGAATGAGTTATTCGACAGTTCTATCAATTATGAGTGAAGTTGGATTAGAAGGAATTAAACAATTCACGACAGCCAAACATTTTGCAAGCTGGCTCAGATTAGCACCCAACAATAAAATTTCGGGTGGAAAAATTCTCTCGAGCAAAGTTCCCAAAGGAAGTAATCGACTTAAGATAGCTTTGCGTAATGCTGCAAATGCAATAGGGAATCTTAAAGAATCAACCCCATTGAGAGATTTCTTCCAGAAAATAAATTTTCGCAAAGGACGAGTTTCTGCAATTTCTGCCACAGCAAGAAAATTAGCTGTGATTATTTGGAATATGGTCGTCAAAAACAAACCTTATTATAATCCAAAAGAATACTTATATCTCGACCAAAAAAGAAAGTTGGGATTAGTGAAGCGTATTCAAAAACAAATTACTAAATTTGAGCTTTCAAAAGAAAATTTTGAATTTGTAACTAATTGATTATTAATACTAAAATTTAACGTTAGTCAGAACCTTAAGAAACGACACGGAGAGTTCAATAATTCAAGGAAATGGAAGAAAAAAGACCTATTGACAGAATAAGAGATTCGGGCGGACACGATGACATTGGTTCTGAAGAAGATGGAGCTATAGTTGAAATGGAAAACATAGGTGGCCGACTTTTAATTATCAAAGAAAGGTCAATCTATGAAGTGATAATGGCTGACACTATTGACCCTGAAAGAACGAATATCAATCTTCCACCCACAATTCAAAAGCTCATCATAGATAAAGGGACTGAATCGGAAACTGTATCAAGAACATTATTAACAGCAATGACTTTATTCAGACCCGAGTATATTTTAAATTCGGTTGATTGCAGCAAATTGATAGGCTTGACTATTGATATGCTTTCTGAAATTTCAATCCTTGAAAAAGAAATTAACGAATACCAAAACGCTGAAAACGAAGCTTCCAATGAATATGAAGAGCGAAAAAATCAAAAAGTTTCATATAAACTTCCTTCGATAGTTAACCTTGAATCAAGCTGCAAAACCATTTTTCAGAAAGCAGACCATATTGAGCAAATACTTATGGATATAATAACGAATTTTTATCCAAATCAAGGGCTGAGAAAGCAATCACATTTTCCAAAATTTCACGAAATATTGAAATCTAAATATGGAGAAACCGACCCGTTTGCAGAGTTCATTGGTAAGACTCTTTATTTTATGAGAGTTGTTAGAGAACTGCGAAATGGATTTGACCACAGACTTGACAATACAAAAGTTACTGATTTTGAATTGCAAACTGACGGCAATATTCTTACGCCGACAATTGAATTAAAACACAAAGAAATTAAGTTAGAGAGGACTTCATTAAGTGATTTTTTAAAAATTACAATAACCAACATCCTTGACATTACTGAATTGACATTTGCCTATTTAGCAGGGAAAAATGTTAGGATAGGTGGAATGCCTTACCAAGTAAGACAAATCCCAGATGATAAAAGAAGGAACAAATTTGTGAAATATAGCTTTTGGACACCAATCGGTAATGAAGGATTTTATAACCAATAAAAAAAGGCAGCCACTAACAAGCGGTCATACGCCATGGGGGTTTCTGCGCAATTTGCAAGCGCAGTTCTCGCTGGCAAGGTTTGTAACGGGGGATAGATTTGCAGCCTCGCAATCCGCTATGTTCTATACCGCCAACGTTGGCAACAAGGCTAAAAAAACGACAATGACACAGCAGATAAAAATATTAATGATTTTGACTTTGGGATTTCTGATATTTAACTCTTGTTCTGTATATAGGACTGAGACTTGTATCGGTAAGATTGGGAATTTGAATTATGAAAACACATATATCAAGAAAAATAAATATGAAGGAGTAATTTTTTCAAAAGACTATATTGGACTAATGAATAGTTCGGTTAATAAATTCACTCCAACACAGACAGATATTGATTCCGCCGAAATAGTGTTAAGGAAAGGGATTAAATTAATTAATGTAAATAGACCTAATCAGTTTGACAATTGTCCAGTGATTGATAGAAAACTTGGAAAATATAAAAGACAGTATTTCGGATACATTGATACAAACGGAGATAAAATAATATTCATCAATTGCTTTTGGGACAAAAATGGATTCAGTGGATTCATTGACAGGATATTTTATAAAGAACCTGACGATACAAAATGGAAGACTGTAGAAAAATATGTTTTGGATGGTTGCAGTTACTATTGGTCGATTAAGGTGAACTTGACAAAAAAGACACTATTTGATTTTGGAGTAAATGGAATTGGATAAAAGACAAATAAACAAAGCCCAGTTGCCAACACACAATATAGCCAATAAGGGTTTCAGTGGTATGCGAAGGTTTGTAACCCGCTTCAACTATTCGTGTATCTTGATAGAAAATTGCCCGCAATCCCTTACTGGCCATATTGTCAAACGTTAGCGGCACGCATGCAGAACTTGCAAACATATAGATTAAGAGACATTATGAATACTATATTTTGGACTGGATATTGCAATAACGAAAGAATTATAGCAATTAGTAAGATTGAAAAAATTATTAATAGCTATGGCTATATCACGGATTTTAAGCAATTTTCCGATATTTCTCTATCAATAAAGATTGAATTGGAAGAATTAAATATTGATAAATTATTTAATGCTCTAAAAGACTACATGAGCATAAATGATTTCGAAAAAATAAATTCTTCTTCAAATAGAGAACGTTTAATTTTCCTAAATGTAACCTTTGTCAAAGGTACAGGTGATTTGAGAATTGAGATTCCGGCAATTCCTGGATAACACAAAGTTGATAACCTATGGAACGTTCAAGAACCTAGAATGGACAATAACTTATGTAAATTGACAGATAAAATGAAGGCTGTGATATTAGAATAATGATTATTTAAGACAACTAATGATTAAAGAATGTCAGCCGCTAACAGGGTAACATCAGGCGGGTTTCAGAGCAATTTGAATGCTCCGGGCTCGTTGGTAAGGGCAGTAACGGCGGATAGTGAATCGGCCACGAAGCCCGCCCGCTGCATACCCTCAACGCTATCATTACTGGGCATTCATAAGAATTTCACAATCGCAATACCCCCCTTTGCTTTCAAGGTACTGTAATGTTTTGACTCTATCAATTGTACAACCGAGAAGATGTTCAAGCTTTTCACAAGCTCTGTAAAAATTATCATGTGTATGATTACATCCATATCATCCGGACAATCATCAATGATTATAAGCTGAGTATCTTCTTTTATCTTTGAAAACAGAAATGGGTGATTATTAAATCCTCTGCCGGGAAGAATTGCTGTTTTTTCTCTTCCTACGTATTCAGCGATCATGTTTGCCGTCCTGTTTTTTCCAGATCCCCGGCCTCCTACAAAAAATTTTGCTTTCATATTGCTGTGTTTTATTTAAGCGATACAATCATCTCTTCAAGCATCTCTATTCTACGCTTTAGATACTCAATATATTCTACTAACTTGATATTGCCTTCAACACCAAGTTCTATACTTCGTTGTAATAGTCTAGCATTCCATTTTTTTGTTTCTTCTTCTTCAATTTCATTGCGGTAAGCGAAAAGCTCATCGTAATATTCTTCAAAACCTTCTGTACGTTCGATATCCCACAAAGGGTCTGGGTATGTTTTGTGAATAATGTGACTTTGACACTTGTTTTGTTAATTGTGTATGAATTATTTATATACTTGCAGGGCAGATGAAAAAGTATATGATTTTACCTTGGGTAGTGTGGGGATAGCAGAACAAAAGTATGTGCTTTCATTACCAGTGTAGAAAAGCTTAGAATCGTATTCTTTGAATTTGTTAATCTTTACGCATAAATATTTTAAAATAAAAACAAATGAAAACATTCTGGTTTATTCTGTTTGTTTGTTCCTGTTTATCCCTTATAGGACAAAGTAATAGCTCATGCATAGAAGTGAAAGGTCGTATCCTGAACAAGGAAACCAAAGAACCAATTCCCTATGTAAATATCTTTAATTATCACTCGAAAAACGGGACGATCAGCGATTTGAAAGGATATTTCAAAATATCCGTCCACAGTGTGAAGGATACATTGTTTGTTTCCTCCGTAGGTTTTAAAAAGCAAATGATTCGCCTTTCTGAAAAGAAATCTTTCTACACCCTCTATATGGAGGAAAATATTCAGTTACTAGATGCCGTTTCCATAATTGCTCCCGATGATAGCTACCTGTATGATTTGCTGGTTGATTGCAAAAAAAATTCATCAACTATAAACAGAACTACGAAAGCCTATTATGAAATTAAAAGTTATACAGGTGATAATCAGATTGAAATGCTGGAGGCATTTTTTAATGCTGATTTAAAAGGATATGATTTGTCGGAACTGGAGTTGAAAACGGGCCGGTTTGCATTGAAAAAAACGGGAAACAGATTCTTTAATTCTATGGAAAGTTCGAGGGCAATTATTATGAATAGCTTATTCGCTGAAAATGAATATTTTCCACAAAACCCACTGGGATTTTCGCATTCAAAAATGAAAAAAAAGTTTTATCTGGAACTCGAAAAAAAATATCTTGAAAACACTTTCGATTCAATTTATGTGATACGATACGTGCCGAAAGATACATCCGGACTGTTTTTCAGCGGACGGATTTGGGTTAATCCACAGAAAAAACATGTGATTAAGGCTACATTCGAATGCGAAAATTGCAAAGTAACTCCTTTTATTCCCTTGTTCAGTACTGATAAGATGTCTAATATTAATTTGAATATCACAAAAACATATAGGGAAATTGATGGCAAAATGTTTTTCAATCATGTTGATTTTACGTATCAGTTTGATTATGACAGTAGAATTGACAGTGCAGATGAAGCCAATTATCGAATTTTGACAAATGCTGTTCTTCATGTTTATGATTATGAAAACATATTTTTTATTCCAAAATTTAGGTTTGACGATAATTGTGTTCGCGATTATTTAAAAATTGCCGCCATGCCTTACAATGATTTCTTTTGGGAAAACAAAAATGAATTTGAAATTATTGACCATGATAACCAGAATAAGCAATTTTATATAGAAAATGAAGCATTCAGTAATAGAACCTGGTATTCAGATAACCAATGTATTAAAAAGGTTTATGAAAGCCCGTTTATTAAGTGGTCTGAAAAAAGACGAGTACTTATTAAAGATTTCACTGAAGATGGGATAGAAAGTAATCCGTCCAATACAGGGATTATTGCTGATAAATATAATTTAAGTGTTAAGATATTTATGGATATAAACACGTATTCAGATTCAACAAATGTAATTACTTCCACTGTTTTTGATCCATGGGAAACCTTTTATCATTTACCTGTCGATACAGCAACAAATTGCTTCTTAAATATATATTTTGACATTTGCGAAATTGAACGAAAGAAATTTGAAAAAGCAATAGCGAACTTAGGGAATAACAGAGCTGAAATAATTCGTAAATACGATGAGATGAATGCAAAACTTGACAAACTCAAAAAACAATATCTGAAGGAGGTTGACCGAGGTTTAAATAAAGAGGAATTTGAAAAATGGAATCAATATGTTGCGAAGAGTATAGGAATTAACAATTTTAAATTATTCAATTATATTGGAGTGAATCCGTAACGTCTTGTATATTTTAGCGAACAAACCCAACATAATATATGTTGATGATATATTGATACTGCCAGCCTCTTTTCGTATGCCCACTCCAACAAATTTGGAGTTTCACTCATAAAAACGAAGCAGGTTGTAACTCCAATTCGGAGTTACAACCTGCTTCGTTTTTGATTAATGGTTGCTTATTTTTGTTCGTAGTCGTAATTTACCATCCAGTTAATTCCGAATTTATCAACCAGCATTCCAAAGAGTGCCCCCCAGAAGGTTTTTTGCAATGGCATTGTAACTATACCTCCTGCACTGAGCGCATTAAACAACCGTTGAGCTTCTTCTTCACTCCCGGTGTTTAACGATAATGAAAAGTTGTTTCCCATTTCAAATTTGGGCCCCATACCTTCCACTACATCGCTACCCATCAAGGTTGTTTCTTTACTGATAGGGAGAGAAACATGCATGATTTTCTCTTTCATTTCGTCCGGAGTTGGTTGTTCTGAAGGCATGTCTTTAAAACGACCCAGATAAGCAAATTCTCCTCCGAAAACAGATTGGTAAAACAGAAATGCTTCCTCGCAATTTCCGTTAAAATTTAAATACGAATGTATTGACGCCATATTATTATTGTGTTTATTGTTTAAAATCCTTAATAAAACAACCAGAAAAGGCGTTTGTTTTTCTAGAATGAAAAAAGAAAAGGCTTTCGTTGTTTTGAAAATGAAGATGGCTTAACACCCACAAGAACCGTAAAATGATTTTTTGATGGATTGTCCATTCTTATCAGACAATATAATCGTTCCGGTTATTCGTGTGGTTTCGTAACTGCTTTTATCCAGATCAGTCATTTCAATTTCAAGAAGATATTCCTTACTTACCGCTTTGATTTTTACGATTTTGTGCTTAATATCCTTGTATTCGGTTTGCTGAAACCGGATGAGTTTTCCGTTTATTTTCAGGAAAGAGGTCTTTGCCAGGTCATTGACATAGATGTATTTTTTATGCTCAAATTCTGCTGAATCGTTAGAAAAATAGCAGGCACCACCGTCAATTTCAGGAGGAATATCCGTAAAAGATTCCAACGTAAGTGTTTGTGATGTGATTGTGCTTTCCATTTTTGCTTTCGGGATTTCTTTTTTCACACTTTGGTGCGTACAGGAAGCAAAATTTCCGATAATTAAGATTAATATACAGTATTTAAATAATTTATAAGTTTGGTTCATCTGTTATATCTGTATTGATAAATTATCGCTTTGAACGTAAATGATTCCTTTTCTTTATCGTTTCTCTCTTATGTAAACATAAGTGCATGAGATAGCTTTAATCAGTGGTATTATAGAATCTCAAAAATACAAATTAATTATTTTCAGAGTCGATAATTGGAGTTAAAGATCACTGTAATGATTTGTATTAGTGCAGAATCCGGCGTAGGAGAGGGCGTGTACTTGAATAAAGCAGAATTGCGCTTCCTTGTTTCCAATATATCAAGGAGTAGGAGCCGTTTATATAATATGGAAATGTATTTATTCTGGAAATCAATTAGCAATGATATATTTCCTTAGTTGTGATAACAAGTGTTTGCTTTTAAACGGTTTAGCAATATAATCGTTATAACCCGCTTCAAACGCTTCTTTCTTATCAAAGTCCATTGCATGCGCTGTTTGGGCAATAATTGGTACTGTTTCATTGATCTTTCTTATTTTTCGTGCTGCTTCAATCCCATTGAATTCGCCTGGCATTTTAATATCCATCAATACAAGCGAAATACCTGGATTATTCCTGAACAATTCAACAGCCTCCTCACCGTTTGAGGCATGAATCAACTCAAATTCTTCAATAAGAATTTTTTCCAGTAAATAATAATTTACTTCATCATCTTCGGCAATTAATAAGGTGTGTTTAGCGGATTCTATTTTGGTATCGTTGATCGTTTTATCGTGTTCCGGCTTATCTGTTGCAGGTAAATAAGGAATATAAACAAGAAAAGTACTCCCGGTTCCTACACTTGATTTTACCTCAATCTGACCGCTCAAAGCTTCAACATAAGCTTTTACAATGGATAACCCAATTCCAGAACCTTCATAACTACGACTTAGCCCGATATCAGCCTGTACAAAACGGTCGAAAATTATAGATTGTTTATCTTCAGGAATGCCTCTTCCTGTATCGGTTACATAAAAACAGAGCATGTCATCCTGCAGATAATTCCCAATTTCAATTCCTCCTTTATCGGTAAATTTCAAAGCATTTTTTATCAGGTTTGCTAAAATTTCATCCAGTTTATGCCTGTCTGATATTATGATTGCACTCTCTCCCTGAATTTGATTGGTAATTTTAAAACTTAACTTTTTTTCTTTTGCTTGTATTTTAAAAAAGTTATAATAATACTTTATCAGATCAGAAACATCAATTTTTTCATACTTGACCTGTACGTCACCTATTTCAATTTTTGAAATTTCAACAATATCATTAATGGTATTCATCAAGCGTTCCCCACTTTTATTCATGATATTTAAATATTCCGATTTGTCTTCTTCACTCAATTCTGGTTGATTCAAAAATTCCATAAATCCGAGAATTCCGTTCATAGGAGTTCTGATTTCATGCGAAATATTCATCAGGAATGCCGATTTTAATCTGTCACTTTCTTCTGCTTTTTGCTTAGCCTGTACTAAATCGTCGATTAAATTAACCCGTTCCGAAATTTTCCAAACAGTATCCATTAACAAAGATAATTGCCGGATATCAGACTGGTCATAATCAGATTCTTTATTGGCTACCCCAGCCATAGCAACAATTTTATCATCAAGAATTACCGGGATGGTAAGAAATCTAAATATTTCTAGATGTCCTTCAGGAAGTCCTTTTTTATTGGGGTTGGGAGCCTTGTAGTCATTCATTACAATTGGTTTTCGTTGTCTTATGGCGTCTCCATAGCATCCCGTATCATCCAAATTGCAAACCATTCGGGGAGTTTCAACGCTACAATTGATCATTACATCTTTTGACCATGTATTTAATGTCAACTGTCTTGTTTTTTCATCGTACAAATAGATGAATCCAACTTGGCTTTTCGTCAGCTTAATGGATTCATGGAGAGCAGTATTAAATAATTCTGTGGATGATAGTGATGATAACTGCGAAAGATGCAATAAACTTTCCAGACATTCATTATAAAAGGTAAGCTCCTCCTGTTGTTTCCTGATAGCCTTTTCGTTTTCTTCAGCTTTTTGTTTAGCCAAAAGCAATTCCGTTTCGTTTTTAATTTGTTCAGTAACATCCACAAATGACCCAATAACCTTGATAACATGTCCATCATCCAAAACAGGCATAGCCTTTGTTCGTACCCATTTTTCATTCCCTTTATATGATAGAAGAGGAACCGTCAGATCGTATGGAGTTCCATCTTGGACACAATGTTGAAAGACAGATGAAATCAAAATCCTAACTTCAGGATTGTGAGACTTTACACTATCTAAAAATTCAAAATCAGTATTCATTGGTACCTCGAGAATTTGATACAATTCTTGGGTAAAATAACGCTTTCGGGTTCTTAAATCGAATTCCCACCCTCCTGTATGAGTTATCGCCTCAACATTACTCAAAATGATTTCTCTTTGCTGTAACTCATTTTTAATTTCACTCAGAATTCGGGCATCCTCTTCTGCTTTATTTTTTGCTTTCATCAATTCTAGCTCTGCTCGTTTTCTTTCTGTTATATTTTTAGCAAACCCGGATATTCCAAATACTTCATTGTCTTTTTTTAATGGATTGAGATTTATAAGTAAATAGATGTCAGTATCTGGTACCTTATATTCGTTAATCACAGTTCCCTCTCTTATCGCTTTGTTATAAAATGCATAACACTTTTCAGTTAGCTCCTTTGTTGGTAGTATTTCCGATGGGGTCATTCCTGCTTTTATATCAATATTACAAATATTATTGCAAAAATCAGCAAGCGCTTTGTTGAATGATATTAACCCAAATGAATGCATATCAACAGACCAAATAAAGTCACAGGTACTGTCGATCAGCGTTTGTAATAAAATTTTTGATTCTTTCAGTTTGTGTTTGTTTTTATTCAGGTTTAGTTCGGTAATAAGCCTCTCTGTTATATTTCTTATAATTCCTTGTATTCCTGTAATATTTCCTGATTCATCATATATATACTGTACATTTATCGAAGCCCAAAAGGTAGATCCGTCTTTTTTTCTACCCTGGGTAGTCCAGTCGGTTAATTTGCCATATTTACATAATTTGTTGATTAGCTCATTTCTGTCATTCAGATGGGCATATAAGATGGATGTTTTTTCTCCAATCAATTCATCTATCGAATCGCACCCATACATTTTAATGGCAGCAAGGTTTACAAAAGAAATATTGCCAGACGGATCACTCTGGAAGTATGCGTCCTGCATATTGTCAAATATTTCCTGTAGTCTTTTCTCATTCTTATATATTTCTTCTTCATCTGCTTTTTGTTGAGTGATATCATTCGAAATTCTTAATGTGGCATTTATTCCATTAATGACGATGTTCGTAAAACGGATTTCATAAATCCGGGTGTCAACAAATTCAGTTGTTTTACAAACCTTAGTTTTCCCAACTTCAAAATTATTTTTTAAAGGGCAGTTGTTACATTGCTTTTTTTCAGAATGATAGATTTCCCAGCAATTTTTTCCAATGACTTTTTTTCCAAACAGTTTTTTTATGTATTCATTGGCAAAAAGAATTTTACCTGATTCATCTATGATATCTATTCCATAGGGGATTAAATCGATTAAGGCAGGAGTCACATCGTCTATTTTTTTATCCAAATTCAGCAGTTGTTTCATGAGTAAGATAATTTATATTATTTAATAGGATAAAAGATCATTTTAAAAATATATAAAATATTTATTATATAATATATATTAATTTGAATATATTATGTGCTTATGTTTGTTAAAATCATAAGTATTGATTAAAGTAAGATTATATTATTTTGTATATTATTAAAATATTAACCTTCCCAACTCATAAGAATGTTAATATTTATTAAATAATTTATAAAAACTACAACTTGATATAAGGATTTCAAAAGTACAAAATTAATTTTACAAAGTCTATAATCGGTGTGTTTTTTCAGCGAAAGTAAATTTTTTATGTTTGGAAATAATACCTGAAGTTATAGTCCAGATTCACTGGAAATAAGTTTGTTATTGGTGATGATAGCCGTGACAGAAACCATATATTAAGGAATAATCCTGAGGCTTGTTTTAGAAAAAAAACAGTAGGAAAAGAATGAGTAAGTGTGGTTTTATTTTGCAAGGTTGAAATATTCACTTTGGATCCAATAAATAGAGATCAGGGCGTCTTTCTGCATATTATTCCTGTTTTTTAGTTATTCCTTTTATCTGTGCTTTGATTAGTCTGGGGCTTGCCGATAGAAATATTTTCCCTTTCCGGAAAAAGCAATCCAATTTCTTTAATAAGATTTAAGTTGTTAAGTGTGTATTCGAAAAGCTCCTGATTTTTGCTCCCAATGAGAAAAAATCAGGGTACTAACGTACAATGCTGAGAAAAATCAGTTTTTAGCATAAAGTGCAATAGACTCTTTTGGTTTGCTTACTTGCAAGTCATTATTGTCCTGTTTTTATCATAAATCTTTCGAATGTATTTTTGATATTAGGTATCGGAATATCGTATTGTTTGCTATAATGAATCAATGTTCCTCCATATATATCAATTTCATTTATTTTACCTTTTTTCTCAACATCCCTTTGAAATGAAGTTTTTGTTTCATAAGGAAATAATTTCCCTTTTAAAAATGAGGTTTCTACGATATCAGTACTCAATGAGATGTTGATTTTCTTTGCTATTTGATCAATTTCATGCATTATAGATTTTGTTATCTGGCTTAGTTCCGGATCATCCAAAATTTCGCCAAAGGTTTTTTCATACGTAGCTGTAACTAATCCAAATGCTGCAATAAACATATATTTTGACCAAATTGCTATTTCAATATTCTCATCCCATTTGAAATCAATATTTGAATTTTGGAGTAATAGCAGTAATGATTCCGGATAAAAATCAGGGAATCGAAGGTCGTTGCCAATAAATAAATTACAACTTCCTCCTTTTTGAAAGATAACACCCGGACTTTCAATATGAGTGCCAATATATACGCACGATCGTAAAACTTTTCCTGTGAATAAATGCTTTCTTATCCTGTCGTAAATATCAACTCCGTTAAGTAATGGCAAGATTATTGTTTTATCATTTGATATTTTATTTATTGACTTAGCTGCATTTGCCAAGTCATAACTTTTTACCGATAAAAAAACGATATCACATACAGGTAAATCGTCAATATTATCCGTACATTGTGTGGGAAATACATTGATAATTTGTTCGCCTCCAGCTTTTTTCAGAGTTAAGCCGTTTGTACAAATTGCACTTTTTTGGCTGCCTCGCACCACAAAATAAATATCATGCTGATCTTTAAATTTATCCGTAATAATTGTTCCGAAGTACCCGCCGACACCTCCTACTCCAAAAAAGCAAATTTTCATAATCTTATCGTTTTAGTTACCGTGCTTTGGTGTGTTTATTGTTAAATTAAATTTACATTATATCGGATAAAATATTTTTATTTATTAAAACATAAAGAAGGACTCCCAAAATACAATTTTATTTTCTTCGGAGGGAAAGAGTAATCATGTGTTTCGTTTTAGTGCAGGTGTCAGTATAGGGTAGGAGTATGAGAGATTTTTATTGAGTGAAGCTGAAAAGCTCCCTGTTCGTAATTAATTAACAGAAAGCGTTTGGCTTACCAAACATATTATCTGCTTTTTCTCTTTAAAAATATCCGGCAGATTTAGTTTATTATATATTCGTTGTCTTTAGGGTTTGCATCAGGAATGGTCTCACTGCCTAATTTGATATTAGTGATTGCTTCGGATCCATTAAAAGTTACTTTGATTTCATTTTGATGATTTTTCCACCTGCTAGCTGATTCTGTGATCGTTTTAACAAGTTTATCATGATTATAAAATGAAATAACGACAGGAATTGGCAAATCGCCTTTGTTTTCAATCGTAATATTCAAACGATTACCAGTTTGGGTAACATTGCTTATGGCCAGATCAGGAATCCCTCCGTTTTGATAGTCCCATGCCAGCCAATACCAGTTCAGATTTTGCTTTGAAACATCGTTAAATGTATTGAAAAAATCTAATGGAGTAGGGTGCTTATATTTCCATCGTTCCATAAATGTAAGCAGGCATTTTTTAAATAAATCATTGCCAAGGTGCATTTCTAACATTCTAAGCGCTTGTT
>Ga0074193_1002470_pt1 | contig 16631 bp, 16 predicted proteins | sample EPASupsiteHSE605_FD_64523 | JGI IMG/M metagenome (GOLD analysis project Ga0074193, IMG submission 64523) | Bioremediated contaminated groundwater from EPA Superfund site, New Mexico - Sample HSE6-05 | ecosystem: Environmental > Aquatic > Deep subsurface > Groundwater > Contaminated ... | reverse complement strand
ACGGTTTGACGAGGGGGAGCTGGTTAAGGCAACTATGGTAAGGCTACTTAGGCACCGCCAAACGAAAGGGGCGGAAACGGACAAGCCAAACCTAATGATGTAGTAACCTGCTTCCTACTCTACTGGCTAAAATGTTTTTTATAGGTTCATCGTGGAATGGCGTCGAGTTGCAGGATTTCCAGCGCTTCCTTGAGCGGGTCGCCATCCCCTTCCAGCCAGTGGATCACCGTGCCGTGCCGTTCCATGCGGCGGAACCAGTTGTCCTGGCGCTTGGCGAAGTCGTGAATGGCGCTGTTCAGCTTCTGGAACATGTCGTTGCGGTTCAACTCCCCCTTGAGGTACTTTGCCACGAAACGATATTCCAGGCCGTAGAATTCCAGGGTTTCATAGGGGATGCCGGACCGGTGGAGCTGTTCGATTTCCTCGACCATTCCCTGCTCCAACCGTGCCTTCAGCCGGTCGGTAATCCGCTGCCGAAGGACTGGCCGTTCCCAGCGGATGCCGAAGATCAGCGGCGCCAGTTCCGGCAGAGGGAGAGGTTCGCGGGAGTCTTCATACTCGGCGATCTCGATGGCCCGCACTAGGCGGCCGCGTTCAAGCAGATCGGTGGTATTGTGCAGGCGGGGATTTGCGCCTTTCAGTCGATCAGCCAGCTCCTCATCGGAAAAGGAAGAAAGTTCCCGGCGCAGATCGGCCTTTTCAGGTACTTCGACAAACCGGTATCGATTCAGCACCGCTTCCAGGTACATGCCGGTTCCGCCCACCATGACCGGCAGTCTGCCCCGGTTGCCGATATCGGCGAATACCCGCAGAAAGCAGCGTTGGAATTCGAAGACGTTGAACTCGAAACCCGGATCGACAATGTCGATGATGTGGTAGGGAATATCTCCGTACTCGGCTAGATCCTTGCCGGTGCCGATGTCCATTCCCCGGTAAACCTGCCGCGAGTCGGCGGAGATGATTTCGCCGGAAAGGCGGCGGGCAAGCTCAACACCCAGTTGCGTTTTGCCTGATGCGGTGGGGCCCAGTATGACGAGGAGATTGCAGGACATCGGTACGGTTACTTGCCGAGCTTCAACTGCGACATCAGGTCGACACCCTTCAACAGGTCGAGGGCGCGGGAGAGCTGGTAATCATTTTTACCCGTTTCATCGGGTTTGGTGACGGGAAGCAGTTCTTTTTTCTGCTCTTTTGCCGGCTCCTTGCCAGGCGTTTCAAAGTGGTTCTCCAGGTCCTTCTCCCTGATCTCCTTGTCCTTCTTCGGTTCACTCACCTTGGGTTTCATGGCGCTGACGACAATATCCGGGGTGATCCCCTTTGCCTGGATGGAGCGGCCGTTGGGGGTATAATACTTTGCCGTGGTCAGCTTGAGGCCGTCGCCGCCTCTCAAGGGAAGAATGTTTTGCACCGAGCCTTTGCCGAAACTCTGGGTTCCCATGATGATGGCCCTTTTGTGGTCCTGGAGGGCGCCGGCGACTATTTCCGAGGCGCTGGCGCTGCCGCCGTTGATCAGCACGACAATCGGGTAGTGGGGCTCTTTTTCCCCGACGAAGGCGGTCCAGCTCTTCTTTGCAGACGGTTCGCGTCCTTCTGTGTAGACGATGAGCCCGTTACTGAGTCCTTCGCCGATGAAACGGTCAGCCACGCTGAAGGCCTGGTCCACGAGCCCGCCGGGATTATAGCGCAGGTCGAGGACTAACCCGTGCAGGTTGCCGCCGTTTTCAGCCCTCAGCTTCTTGAGTGCGTTGGCAAAATCTTCTCCGGTCCTGGCCTGGAATTCGGCAATGCCGATATAGCCGTAACCTGGCTCCAGGGTCCTGGCTTTAAGGCTCTTGGTCTTGATGATATCCCGAATCAGGGGGAAGGTCAGGGGCGTTGACGATCCGTTCCGCAGAATGGTGAGCGTCACTTTCGTTCCCTTTTCGCCACGCATAAGGCTGACGGCCTTGGAGATGTTCATTTCTTTGGTGAATTTGTCGTCGATCTTCAAGATATGGTCACCCGGTTTGATGCCGGCTTTGAAGGCCGGTGTATCGTCGATGGGGGAAACGACCGTCAGCTTGCCGTCGACGATATTGATCTCGATCCCCAATCCTCCGAAAGAGCCGGACATGTGGACCTGCATCTCCTTGAAGGAGTCTGCGGCCATGAATTCGCTGTGGGGGTCGAGAGAGGCGAGCATGCCTTTTACCGCACTCTGCATCAGCTTTTTGCTGTCAACTTCCTCCACGTAGTTACTTTTTACCAGGGTAATCACTTCCTTGAGCAAGCGGATATAGTCCTGGTCATCCTTGCGCATGACGTTGTTCCTGGTGTAAAGAGCCGCAAAGATCGACAATGACAGCAGGATGACAATGACTGCAAGCGTGAGGATGGTCTTTTTAGTGATGCTCATCGGGGAGCGCCTCCGAAATGTGGGAATAAAAGGATGTTGCCTTATGCAACGGGGGAATGGAATGGTTCTCAACCGTGCGTTTCTTACTGTAAATTTAGGCCGTCGAATTGTCAACTTCAAACCGGCGTCTGGTCCTGAATGTAGTTTCACACTCTTTTTACTCAACTGTCACATAACTGCGAGGTTACAGCGGTATCATCTCGAAAAGGAAAAAATAATGTCAAAGGAGACGAGCAATGAAATTAACGCTGATGGGTGACTACTACGTCTGGTATTGCGAATGGTGCGATTCGCGGAATCTCACGTTATGGACGAGAATCGATGCGGAAAAGGTGTCGTGCGGCTGTTGTCACAGGGAGTTTGCCGTATCCGAGCAGCCAGCGGCTGAAAGGAAAGCCGGGCTCTCAAGCCTGTTTCAGGAGAATTTCCACCAGGTAAATCAGGATCTCGATCACAATCAGGATAATGATGATCCATTCCAGGCGGGCGGCCCTCTTGTCATGGCTTAAGCTGGTAAAGACCTCCGTTATGTCCATGAGAGTCTCTGCTTTGTGCTTGATTTCATTGTAGCGCTGGTTCAGTTCGAACAGGTTGGCCATGGTCAGGTATAGCCGGTCGGCTTCGATGTTCTCCCAGGTTATTTCAGGCTTGTCCAACACCATGATGTGGGCGATGGATCGATATTTGAAATTGAGAATGGATGACGCCAGCTTGGCAAGCTTCCGGTCGGTGAGGTTCAACCTCCCCTGATCCAGGAGGGTGATGAGTCCTTCCACCTCGTCGAGCACCAGGTCAAGCTGTTCTTCGATCCGTTCCAGCGCCACCGATTTGGCGATGACAAAGCAGATAATGCCGATAAAAGCAACGTCATAGGCCGGCATTACCGCGTAGTCATTGGTAATGGCGGGTTTTGTCCCACCATCGATGCGCAGCGAGTAGTCGTCACGGTATTTCAGTTTCGGGAAATCTCTGAATTCGTCGGCAGCCTTTGTCATGGCCGCGGAAAAGGTGCGAATCTCATCGGCAGAACAGTTCAGAAAAACCACACCGCCAAAATAATAAAGATAAACCTGTTTCCGTTCGCTCCGCTCCATCGAAAGAAGTCTCAACCCCTCCGGATCGAGAACCATCGGCTCTTCCCAGCGAAATTTCCTGGTAATGCCAAGGGATGCGGCAAGCCGGTTCAGATCCAGTTCCCCCCCCAGCGCGTATGCTGCAAACTCGTGTCGTTCCATGTCCCGGCTCCTTTTTTAATCATATCCCATTCGCACAGTCGATGCAAAGTTATCGAGCAGGTTTTGATTTACATCAAGGGCTATATTTATTGACTTCGGTAAGCTGCTTTATGGATGGAGGGGAATAGAGCGGGTGAGATGGTCCTGGAAAAACTGAAAGAGAAAAAACAGGCAGGATTTAAGAAGCGTGCCGTCAGAGCGGGGATCGGCATCGGCGCCATTGCCAATGTCTGCTACCTGTATGCGAACCATGCCCGTCGGGGAATTCGGGGGGGCATGTCGCCCCCCGACCCGGTTCAGGAGCCTGTCGGACTTAGGAGTGAATCTACTGCGAGAACGGAAAATCGGTCCATATTCCCGGAAATTTTCGACAAATAGGTCCACTATTCGCTCTCAAATTTCCGAAAATCTGTCCTCGATTTGCCATTCTCTCGTTACGATTCCCTAAGTCAGACTGGCTCCTGGGCGCAGTTTGTCAACGTGGCGCTGATCTTCTTTGCAGCCATCTATACGGCAAATTTGCTTGGTAAGGGTCTTGTCAAGAAATAAGTGTAACAATATGGCGCTCAGATTTGGGTCAGATTTGGCCGGGCTGATTGAGTCAAACCGCAGGCGTAGCCAAGGCTACGCTGAGGATTTGGCGATTGAAGGCCGGTCAAAGATGGCCCGAAGATGAGATGCAAGAATGTAACAGTTATTTCTTGACAGGCCCTAAGGTCTTGAGCGGGTGCTGCCGGCCGGCAGAAAAGTTGAAAAGTCTGATAAGAGAGACGAAATTTCCCGGCGATAGGAAGGGGCGCACAAGTCCGTGTATGGCTAGGCGCAATCTTCCCGCCAGAGACAGTTTCCCTGTCCACACTCCATGGCCTTGCCGCTGGCAAAGCATTCTTCATTGCCTTCCGTGTTCTGGATTGTTTTGATGAGCTCGTTTTTTTTCATTTTTCCGGTCTTGATCCCATGTTGCCTGGCGATTTCCTTGATGTCTTCCACTTTCATGATTTCCTCCCAGTAGATTGATGTCCGTATTTTGTTTATCGCAGCGATTTCTAATTTTATCAGGAAGATTATCAGTCGCAACCTTGCAAGGGCGATTTCCTCCAAAATATTTTCTCAATGAAAGACCCAAAGGGCCTAAAGGGCGGCGCTTGCTCCGGCCAATCGTCACACAGCATTAACACGATCACAACGCCCATTTAACAATGTTCTTGTAACATGGCTACAAATAGTCGTTCCTTTTTAAAAAAACGGTGGAGGAACCCTTGCATCATAACCATAGCCAATTCCCTGGACGACATGACTCTGTTGCCGGGGAAGAGGCGGAATTACCGGCCGCCATTCTTGCCCGCCTTGGTGCATACCAGGGCCTCTCCCATGATCCCCTCGAATCGCTCCCTTTTTCGTCCCATGACACAACAGCCGGTTCCGAAACCGAATTGCAGGCGGTGGTAGCTGGCTGGCGACATGATGTGGACCTGCCGCTCGTCATCGAGCAATCCAACTATTATGCCAACATTTTCAAGCGGGCGGCTGCCGGTGAAACACCGAGGCGGCTGGCCGGAGACCTGGAACGCTTTATCAGCGACAACAGGGAGAGGATCTGGGAAAACAGCTGGGTGAGGTTTCCGCGCCGGGTCCTTTCACCCTATGCCGGCCGGGTGTTCGACGCTGATCTCCTGGCTGACAAGGGGAATCCGGGCGGCGGAAGACGCAGTGATGCGCCTCGTTTCATCTTTCACGATAATGAGGGGGAGGAGTATCTCCGTGTACCGATCAGCTACCTGATCAAGCTGGCCCTGGCTGATCTGCTCGGCTCGCAGAACGATCTGCCCGGGGCGGTGCAACTGACCGGTCGGCGGCTTATGAACCACTACCTCAACGACAACACGTCGCCGGAGACATTCTCGTTTTATGTGGTGCCGCTCCGCCCCGAAACCGGCATGGGGCGGGAAATAGCCCGCGAGACGGCCAAACGCTTCCTCGTGACCCAACTGCTGGTCATGTATGCAAACGAAAGCTTCGAGCTTGCGGCGCGGGGGCAGAAGGCGATGATTTACTTCGCCCCCCATCCGCCACTCAGGCAGAAAGAGCTCAACGACATCGTTTCCGATGCCTTCTATCGGGAGCTGTTCATGAGCCCGTGCTTGTCAGGCTGGCAGAAGGGAGAAGAAAAGTACCGCTACATGCAGCTTTGCCACCAGGTTCTCTCCCGCAGCCAATTGAATGGCGTGGCAAAATTGCGGGAAGCGGGGATCATCACCAACAACCTGGTGGTGTTGCCATCCGTTTCAAATGTGAGCCTGGCCAACAACGGCACCCATCTGAGCCTCGGTAGCCGCATATTGAGCCGTGCCCTCAAAGATGAGGCATCTGGCTTCAACGCGACCCACGAAAAGCATCTCGGCGACCTGACAATCAAGATGGTCGAGCATTTCCTGCCGCTCTTCGTCGGAACCTATAGTGCAGCGCCTTACCGGCTGGGCTATACGGACTTCCATCCGGAGCGGGCGCTCGGATTCCTCGCCCATGAACTGGATTATACCCATCTGCGCATGATCTGGCGCCGCTGGAAGAAAAAAGCGAGCCTGTCGGTATTCGGCCGGCCGCTCACCCCCTTCGGCCCGAAGTGGCTCGACCGGATGCTGAGCGGCATGTTCTCGCTGAAGGGAGATTTTGTCCCCGATTTCCGCCTGGTGGATTACCTGGTATGTCTTCTCAGCACCGATCAGAGCCCGGCGCTGGATGGCACACCCGGCAATACCGACCGGCTGCGGAAGGACCTGGCCGATTTAGGGGTGTTCGACAGCCAGATGTCGGTCTATCTCCTCTATAAGCTGCGGGAATCCGCAACCATGGGGTTTTCCGGTTTCGAGGGACGTCATTACAGCCAGTTTGCCGACCTGGAGGAGGATCTGGGCCGGGCAGCCGACCTGCAAACCCTGCTTAACGCCCTGGCGTTCAAGTATATGGCGGACGGCAGGCTCAACCACGCGCTGATCCCCGATGATCCCACGGTGGAGAGCGAGCGGCGGCAGATCTTTTTCGGTGCGGCCGTCGGCATCCCTACCTTTTACGTGCACCGGAGAAGCGGCAATCATTTCCTGAAGCGTATCCTGGCGCGTACCCGAAATATCCGCCAAAGCCGCCGCTATCCCAATTACCTGCGGGTCCAGAACCTGGAATACCGTCGGGCATTGATTCTGTTGCTGCAAGAGGACGCAGCTGATTTGATCGAGTCGCTGCATCTCGGGGAGACCATCCGTGACCTGCAGGCGAGGATTGAGGCTCCCGACGAGTGTTCCACCATGGGGAAGCTGACCAGCGGCATTCTTGCCGAGGCCGGTGCAGCCGCCCCCATGGCCATGGGAGCCGGTGACTTCAACCGGGCTGCCGAACGATATTACCGGGAAACCCTGCGCAAACGCCATATGGAAGAGGCGTTCCGTTTTCTGGAAGAAGATTTCCGGCGGCTTGACCGGCGCCGGTCAAACATGGAACTACCGGGTGTGGCTGCGCTTCGTGTTACGGCACGGGATCAATCCGCGTCCGATTTCCTGAAGCTTGTGAAACGCGATGTGCTCAATGAATCCGCCTCACTGGAAGCCCTGCGAAAACTGACCAACCTGGTTTTGCTCTCCATTTATCACGACAGGGCCGATGCCGATGCCCTGCTGGAAGAAAGTGCACCCAATGAAAACCATTCAGCACCAGTATATAGAGCGGGATAGCGGCACGGTCCGTACCGAACGGCTCTTCGGCGACCGACTCGTCAGGTTCCTGTACAACAGCGTCAGGGAGAATGCCCCGCTGCTTTTCCGGGCGTTCACCAGTTCATGGAACTCCAGCCTGCTCGGATTCATGAACTACGATCTCTCTCTTGGCGGGCGAATTGACCGAAACGGCAGCTTTTTAAGGGAATGCGGCGTCGATCTGACCGAGTGCCTGGACAGCCCGGAGTCTCTGAACACGCCACGCAAGGTGTTCGAACGCAAGATCCGTTACCGGGATTGCCGCCCCATGCCGGATGACGCCGACGCTGTTGTCTCGCCTGCCGATGCACGAGTGATTGTCGGCTCGTTTCGAGAGACTTCCGGCCTGTTCATCAAAGAGAAATTCTTTTCCTATGCCGAGTTTTTCGGCCATGACAAGCGGGAATGGCTGGAACGGTTCAGGGACGGCGACTTTGCGGTTTTCCGCCTGACTCCCGACAAGTATCACTACAACCATACCCCCGTCTCCGGTCAAGTTCTGGACATTTATGAACTGACCGGTGATTACCATTCATGCAACCCGGCGGCAGTGGTGACGGTCGTCACCCCCTATTCGAAGAACAAGAGGGTGGTAACCGTCATTGACACCGATGTGCCGGGCGGAACCCGGGTCGGCCTGGTGGCCATGGTCGAGGTGGTGGCCCTGATGATCGGTGAAATCGTCCAGTGTTACAGCGATGACGAGTATCGGACGCCGCGGCCGGTTATGCCCGGTCTGTTTCTGTACAAAGGTTTTCCAAAGAGCCTCTACCGCCCCGGCAGCAGCACCGATGTGCTGATTTTTCAGAAAGAGCGGATCGAGTTTGCCGCCGACATCGTGCAGAATATGTCCCACCCCGCTGCCGTGAGCCGTTTTTCCTCCGGTTTCGGCAGGCCTCTGGTGGAAACGGATGTCAGGGTTCGCTCCCTGATTGCCAAGGCAGTAAAAACACTATAACCACAAACTTCTGGAGTCGAACCATGAATGAAGAGTTGTTTATTATTGTCCTGCTGTTCCTTTCCGTCCTGCTGTTCCGGTGGGGGGGGAAGACCCTGCCCGGCGAACGCTGGCAGATCTTTGCGACGGTTCCCGCCGATAGTCACGGAGATGGCCGCTGGGCCGGGATAAACTTCACCTGGTACGGTTTGCTGACCGCAAACGCTTACGTGGTTGCAGTCACCATGGTTTTAATCCTCTTGGGGACCGTAGGAGTGCCCATATCCGGCATTCTCGTCATGGTTGCAGCCCTGCTGGTTTTCTGCGTGCCCGCTTCCAAACTGGTAGCCTTGCTGGTGGAAAAGAAGGCGCACACCTTCACCGTCGGTGGGGCGGTTTTTGTCGGGATGCTGATCGCCCCGTGGGTCGTTGTGGCGACCAACCGCAGCGCGGGAGCGTTCCTGGGCTTCCATGTTCCGGTTATGGCGGCGCTGGCAGCCATTTCCATTGCCTATGCGTTCGGCGAAGGACTGGGACGGCTGGCATGTATCAGTTTCGGTTGCTGTTACGGCAAACCGTTGTCCGCTTGCCATCCCACTCTGCAAAGGGTTTTCCGCCGCTACAGTGTCATCTTTACCGGCAAGACCAAGAAAATAGCCTATGCCGGCGGCATGGAGGGCGTGAAGGTGTTGCCGGTTCAGGCGCTTACGTACATCATCTATGTGGGAACGGGTCTGTTCGCCACCATGCTGTTTCTCAAAACACACTTTACCGGCGCATTCGTTGCGGCAACGACGGTAACCCAAGGGTGGCGCATACTGTCGGAACTGCTGCGCAACGATTACCGCGGCACAGGTAAAATATCCGCCTACCAGGTGATGGGAGGCATTGCCATAGTCTATGCCTGGGGCGTTGCCCTTGTATTCAAAGGCACGCCGGCGCCGGTCATGGATTTCACGGCAGGGATCGGCTCCCTCTGGAATCCGCTCGTGATCATCACCCTTCAATTGCTTTGGTTCACCATCTTTCTCTATACCGGCCGCAGCATGGTGACCGGCGCAACCATCTCCTTTCATGTCCACCAGGACAGGATCTGATCCCCATTCGGTTCCGGCTTTGCCGGCTCAGGTTAATAGCCTACCTGAATAGCACTCATCTTCCGCAAGTACCAAAACACTCCCTCCCCATCGACGGGGGAGGGGCGGGGTGGGGGTGCAACTTGTTGTTTTTGAAGAGAGTTCATTATCACCCTCCCCCCATCCCCCTCCCATTAAGGGAGGGGGAGAGAAATCGTGCGGAAGAACAGTACTATTCACTATTCAGAATACCTTATGCTCTTGATCGTCTCTTCAACCATCGTTGCCACACGGGGTGGAAGCGGCACATAAAGCTGAAGATACGCCATCTTCTGGCCGTGTCGGATGCTCCAGTTCAGAAATTCAACCAACTTTTTCCCTTTTACCGGGTCTCGCTGGTGCTGATGGACAAGGAGCCAGGTAAACCCCGCCATGGGATAACTGTCCCTCCCCGGTTGATTAACCAGGGAGGTCCGGTAATCGGCAGGAATGGATGCAGCGGTCTGGGCGACCGCTGCGCTGATCGTTTTCAGGTCGGGAAGCACGAATCTTCCGCTTCTGTTTCTGATGGCGGCATAAGCGAGGTTTTCTTCACTGGCGTAGATGAGCTCCGAATAGCCGATGGAATAAACACGCCTTTTAACTTCTACAGTTACGCCTGCGTTACCTTCACGACCATACCCAACCGGCCAGCTGACCGTTGTTCCCCGGCCGACCAGCCTGGCCCAGCTGGAACTGACGGCGCTCAGATAATCGGTGAAGATGCTCGTAGTGCCGCTCCCGTCGGAACGATGCACAACAGCGATCTCCTTGTCGGGTAGCCTGAGGTTCTTGTTGAGCGCCGCGATTCGTGGATCATTCCAGCGCACTATCCTGCCGAGAAAAATGTCGGCGACAACATCCGGGGTTAGTTTCAGCCCCTTGCCGATGCCGGGAATGTTGTAGGTAATCGCAACCGCACCGATAACCGTCGGTATGTGAAGAATCTTTTCCGGCACGGACTTAAGCTGTTCGTCGGACAGAAATTTGTCGGTTGCGCTGAAATCGAGGGTGCCGGCCAGCATCTGCCTGACACCGCTTCCACTGCCGATGGGCTGGTAGTTGAATGTCACGGAAGGGTCGACCCGGGCGTACTCCTTGAACCAGGTGGCATAGAGGGGATAGGGAAAGGTAGCGCCTGCGCCGGTAATGATTGTTTGCCCCGGGGCAGCCAATGCCGGCGCTGAAAGAACAAACAAAACGATCAGCAGGATATACCAATGATTTCGCACGTTTTTACTCCGAAAATTAAAATTGCCGGAGCAGCCGTATCCTCGCGAATACGGCCGTTCCGGCAAAGGATGCTGCAAGCATGCATCAATAGGTAATGCTGCTGATGGTTTTTCCCACCATGTCGGCCAGTTTCTCGTGGAGCGGCGTATAGAAGAGCGTTGATGTCATTTTTTCAGCCTTTCTCAACTCCCAATTGAGAAACTCAACCAGTTTCTTCCCCTTTACCGGATCTTTTTGCTGCTGGTAGACAAGAAGCCAGGTGAAACCGACGATGGGATAAGCCTCTTTCCCCGACTGATTGACGAGGGATATGCGATAATCATCCGTAATCCGGTTCACCGCATCGACCGTTGCAGCCCGCACCGAACGCATGGTCGGGTTGACGAATCGGCCGCTTTTGTTTTTCAGGGAAGCGACAGGGAGATTGTTCACCATTGTATAGGCATTTTCCACATAACCGATGGAAAAGGGCACGGTCTTGATCTTATTCACTACCTCGCCGCTTCCCTTGCCGCCAATGCCGACCGGCCAGTCAACGGTGGTTCCTTTGCCGATTTTTCGAGCCCATTCGCCACTCACGCCGGAAAGATAATCGGTAAAGATATTGGTCGTCCCACTCCCGTCAGAACGATGAACTACGATGATTTCCTTATCGGGAAGATGCAGCTTTTTATTGACGGAAGCGAGCCGCGGATCATTCCAGCGGGTGATCTTTCCCAGAAAGATATCGCTCAGGATCTCCGGTGTAAGCTTCAGCCCTGAACCTGCACCGGGCAGATTGTAGGTTATCGTCACTGCCCCCATCACCGTCGGTATCTGGAGGAGTTTGCCGGGTGCAGCTTTCAATTCCTCGTCGGTGAGAAATTTGTCCGAAGCACCGAAATCGATTGACTGAGCCATGATTTGCCTGACGCCGCCACTGCTGCCGACAGCTTCATAGCTGAAGAAAACCTCAGGGTCAACCACGGCGTAATCCCTGAACCATTTACTGTAGAGCGGATAAGGAAACGTTGCACCAGCGCCTTTCAGGACAGTTTCCGCAAAAGCCTGCCCTGTCGTTGCAGCCATCACCAGCATAACCAGTACAAAGATAGGTTTACAAATCGTTTTGACCATCAATCTCTCCTTTTTCCCGATACTACTCTTGACTGTTATTATCCCAAGCCGGACAAGCCGGAACCAAACAGGAAAAGCCAAAAGACATTTTCACACGGATAAAATCTGATTTTGACGGATTATCACGGATAAAACCGAAATAAAAAATCTTGCCGAAAAAATCCGTGTAAATCCGTGTAAATCCGTTAAATCCGTGTGCTATTGCAGTTCAGTTTTGCTCACATATTGTAACGACTCAAGTCGTAAGAGACTGAAAACGGCAGTTACCTACGCCTATGGAGTGGCGGACGGCCTGGCCAGCAGATACCCCTGACAGAGCGTCACGCCGATGTCCCGGAGGTAGTTCAGCTCCTCCTTGCGCTCGACCCCTTCGGCAATGACCTTTGCCCCGATCTTGCCGCAGAAGGTCACGAGCGCTTCGACGAGGGCCTGCCTGGTGGATGATGCGTCGATGTCGCAGATGAGGAACCGGGCTAGTTTTACATAGTCGGGTTCCATCCGGGCGAGCATTTTCAGGCCGGCATAACCGGAACCCAGGTCGTCGATGGCTATGGAATAACCCTGTTCCCGATAATAGGAGAGGACCCGGTTGAACAGCTCGTAATCCTCGATCAGTGTTCGTTCCGTCAGCTCAAAAGTGATGCTGGATCGCTCGATCCCCAGTTCGTCCAGCAGTGCAGCGGTAACTCCTCTTTTATGGTCGTTTGCCTGGAGGAGACTCGGGCAGACATTGAGGAAGAGCCGCCCGGAAATTCCCAGCTCTTTGGCCCTGATGAGCGCCTTTCTGCGGCATAGCCTCTCCAGGGGGAAGGTGAGGCCGTATTCGCCCGATTTTGCGAAGAGCAGTTCCGGGTCGGCGAGGTGGCTCGGCCTGCTGACGCGGCTCAATGCTTCATAACCGTAGACGGAGCCGTCACACAGGGAGATAATCGGCTGGAAGAGGGGGGTAATCAAACCGTTGGCGATGATTTCCTCTATTTCACGCCGGTCTGCGCTCTGCTGCACAACAGGCGATGCAGAGGCGCTGAAAAGCTCCTGGAAGGCCCTGAAAAGGGCGTTGTCGGCATTTTCTTCGTCGCGGTTGGAGAGGAAGACCCCGTCGAGCCTGAACAAGGCATCGACCGTTTCCGTGTTGTAAAATGTTTTTCTTTTTATATGGCTGAGAGAGAAATAACTGCGGAGTTCCCGGCGGATTACTTCAATATCCTCGTGGAAATGTTGTTCGCAGTAGTCGCCGCTGGGTACGAGGAGCAGAAAGTATTCGCCGTCGGCAGCCTTGTAACCGCCTTCAATGCGCCCTGTGAGCCGTTTATCCATCATCCTGATGAAGAGGGCGATGGCTTTGCCGGCAGTTTCCATGCCATGGCCACTGTTGGCAAAGTTGAGCGCCACTATGCCTGCGTGCCCCGAACTCTTCAGGTGTTCCTTGAATTTCAAAAACAGGTAGCTGCAGTCGCTGAAAGAATCTTCCAATCTCGGAATGCGGCGCCGATAGACGGTGGTTGACTGCTGCGGTATGAGTGGTAAAGCTGTCACCTGCACCTCCATACTTTCATACCAATTCCAAATCAAGGCGCTATCTTCGTTGGCTCGTCTTCGGCTCCTCAACGTACTATCTGTACGCCTTCGTCGCCTCAATCCTCGCCGCCTTGATTTCATCCTTGATTTGAAATTGGAATTACTGGTGATTGTCAGTCGTTGAGGAGCGCGGCCAGATATTCTCCGTAATGTCCCACGTTGGCTGCATGGTAGGAATCCCGTAACGCCTTCAGTTTGGCTATCTGCTGGTCCATTTCTGAAAAATCCAAGAGAGAAAATTCCAAGCATGTCAGTTTCATAATCATTCTCCTTCACGATTTTCGACTGTTATACCTTGGCAGGGGTTGCCAACAGGAATATTCCGGTCATTTTGAAGAGCATGGTGTTCATGGGGGTAAGGCCGACGAGTTCGATATTGGCCTTTTTCTCCTCCCTGATGGCCTTGAAACAGCGGAGAAGAAGAGCGATCCCCATTGAATTGATTCTGCCGGTCTTGCTGAAGTCGATGGTGACCTTCGGCTGCTTGACTTTTGCCGGAAGTTCTTTCAGCTGTTTTTCCGCCTGGGCGTCGATGTTGCCGTTCAGCGCGAAGTAATCGTATTGTGGAAAACGGTCAGGAACGATGTGTAATAGTGCATCCATTGATTTTTCTCCTTTTCGGTAGTAGTGATGTGGAAGCCGCGCGGCGCTTCAGGCGGGAAGGGTGATGATACGCGCAAATGTCCACCAACGACGGTCTGATTTCCCGGGGTTATGTTCACATGAAACTGGTCGAGAAATCGCCAGATGATGAACAGGCCACGCCCGCCGATGTCATCCGGCAGCCCGATGCTGTTCTGGTTCCTGGCCAGATATTCCATGATCATGTCTGGCGCGAGGCTTCCCCAGTTGTCCGCCATTTCCATGGCAAGGGTTTCGCCGTCAAAGGCAAAACGAAAGACGATCTTCTCACCGGGGAGGAGCGACCTCTGCTCCCCTTTTCTGAATATCTTGTTGCCGTCGGCCCCTTTGGGCGCCCCATAGAAAGCGTTTTCCAGCATTTCGTCCGCCAGTAGCGCCCCTTTCTGCCGAAGCAGTTCATGTTCGGCCGTTTCACCTCGAACCATGCTTTCTATCGTACCTATTACCTGCTCTTTTTCATTAGAAGACGAGAGCTGAAAAACATGGATTTGTGTGCCGTCTTTCACATATTCGGCAATCTCCCATTTTTGTTTGTTGACGAGGTTGTTTACGGCAAGCAACAGAGGCGACTGATTTCTGTACAAAGCGGCGTTTTGCGAGATGGGTTCGATAACCAGATGTCTGACTTTGTCGGTCAGGAGCCGTTCAATCTGCGGGAAGGGAGCGACGGTCGATGAGAGCACCAGAATTTCCATTCTCGGGAAATTATTCTTCAGCTCTTTGATAAGTTCCGGCATCATAGTGGGATAAAGAGCGCCGGAAACAATCGCCAGTCGCGGATTTATTCCCAATCCGCGCATGTTGTCGAGGGTAACGAGTAGAAAGCGATTGGCGATTATCCTGATGACTTCGGGAATCATGCTCAAGGAGCTGTACCAGGTATTTTCATCGTCGGCATCAGCGAACAGCGCCAGAATGGGATCGTTTAACTGCATGGTAGTCTCCTTAATTGCTATAGTGTCGAGGACGCAATGAGAATAGTTACGTCATCAGCAAAGGACCGGGTACCGGTAAATTTTTCGAGTGCTTCCAGCAGCAGTTTCCTTGCAATATCGGGCGGCAGAGTGACATGTTCGTTGAGAAAGGCTTCCAGTCTCTCATAGCCGAAATCTTCTCCCGCCTTGTCCGTGCATTCGACAATACCGTCGGAGTAGAGGAAGAGGGTATCGCCAGCCTCGAACGTCGCAGAGCATTCCTGGAAACGGCAGTTCTCCTCGAACCCGAGGGGGAAGCCGGAAGCGTCTTCCACCATCTCCAGCGACCCGGTCCCGGATTTGTACAGATAGGGGAAGTTGTGACCAGCATTGGCGATGACGAGCCGCCCTTGCTTTGGATTGATTACCGCTATCAGGCAGGTCATGAGCAGGGTCTGGCGGGCCGTGGTGAGAATGGCGTTGTTCATGCCGAAGAGCAGTTCAGCGGGCGTATCGATTCCCAGGGAGATGAGTGTGTGGAGGCTCGCCTTGGCAGCGGTGGTCACCATTCCCGATTGGACGCCGTGACCGCTTACGTCGGCAACCACAAGTCCCAGCCTGTCATTGCCCAGAGGGAAGTAATCAAAATAATCTCCGCCGATTTCCGATGATGTGGTGATCCCTCCACTGACCCTGATTTTGTCGAAAGAGGAGTCGGGGAGGGGGAGGAGCGCCTGCTGGATTTCGCCGGCTTTCCTCACTTCATCCGTGATGCGGGCGCTGAGGCGTTCGAGGGCGCCAAGGAGCAGCGCCTGATTGGCGGAGATGTTCATCATCAGATCGGAAACGGATACAATGCCGATGCACTGTTCTCCCTCCGTAACGGCAAAACAATCTGTCTCCAGCAGTGGATCTACAGCCAGGAGTCTCGCCAATGCATCACTGACCTCCAGTTCCGGTTCCATACAGACGCAGTTTTTTTCCAGCAGTATCCTGATCGGTTTTTTCCCGTAGAGTTCCAGGGCAAAAGGTCGTCCCAGATGATGATAAAAGAGCAATTTGCGGCTGATAACACCGCAGAACCTTCTTCCGTCGGCAACCGGTATCGCCAGGATCGACGGGTCGTTCTTGAAGATTTCCAACACGTCGTTTACCGCAAGGTCTGGACTTATCGTTTCGGTTGTCTTTACGATTTCTCTTAAACAGTGGGTCACATGGTGGGCATTTTCCATAATGATCGTCGCCTCTTATTAGCTTTACGACCATCATAGAAGAGAAATGTGAAAATCCTGTTACAGGAGGGTAAATGTTTTAATGAAAGGTGGCGTTGTCCGGTTTGGTTCTTGCTGCCAGCGAATTCCGCCCCTCTCCCTAGCCCTCTCCCACCAGGGGAGAGGGGACATAAGCTCCCCTCCCTTTGATGGGAGGGGCTGGGGGAGGGTGCAAGACAGTGGTTTCAAGCCAGAACGCCAAGTGCAAATACCAAACCGGACAACGCTGAATGAAAGGTGGCGTTTTCAGGGTTATGGCCGGGATGGGGAACTGCAAAAAAAGGGCGCAACAGCCGCTGCGCCCCTTTGCGATCAACCCGCCTGCAGATCAGGCGATGGTATGGCGGATGTCCTTCCCCTTGACCATGAAGATGACCATTTCTGCCACGTTGGTGGCGTGGTCCGCGATCCGCTCCAGGCACTTGGAGATGTAGTTGACCTTGATGGCG
>Ga0074193_1002469_pt1 | contig 16642 bp, 17 predicted proteins | sample EPASupsiteHSE605_FD_64523 | JGI IMG/M metagenome (GOLD analysis project Ga0074193, IMG submission 64523) | Bioremediated contaminated groundwater from EPA Superfund site, New Mexico - Sample HSE6-05 | ecosystem: Environmental > Aquatic > Deep subsurface > Groundwater > Contaminated ... | reverse complement strand
CGATGATTTATCGGATCAGGAATTTAAACAGCTGATCCGAAAACAATATAAAAAGGTAAAGAGTATTGCCAAAGATGGTTTCTGGTGATATCGAAGGTTAATAGGTACTGGCCTGTTTGACGCTTACCTGAAAACTATAATTATATATAATTCGCTCTTCTATAATAAAAGGCTGTCGTGAAAATAATTATTCACAACAGCCTTTTATTTCTCCAACTTCCTATACAACTGCTTGCCTCACTTCTTAAGCTAATAAAATCCTATCGTCTGTAAGCTGTTTCTTTCTTTCCCTGGAGTAGTACGTTAATAATTCTTCTATGGTCATTTTGCTGCGCACTTCACCTTTGATATCTAAAATAACCTCTCCTTCATCCATCATAATCGTACGATTACCTAGAGCAAGGGCAGCTTTTATATCGTGGGTGATCATCAACGTTGTAATTTTAGATTCAGCAACAATATCCACAGTAATCTTCAATATTTTTTGCGCTGTCGCAGGGTCCAGAGCGGCAGTATGTTCATCCAAGAGCAAAAGTTTGGGTAAAGCAATGGTGCACATAAGCAGTGTAACTGCTTGCCTTTGGCCTCCGGACAAATTGCCGACCTTGGTTTTCATGCGATTTTCCAAACCCAAATCAAGGCGGGCTAATAATTCTCCAAAGTACGCTGTATCCCTCTTGTTCAGTGCAAAAAAGCTTTTATGCGCTTTTCTGCTGTAAGCAAGGGCCAGATTCTCCTCAATAGTTAAAGAAGGAGCAGTACCTTTCATGGGGTCCTGCATAAGCCTGCCGATGTCATAGGCCCTTTTATAGTCAGCCGTCATTGAAATATTCTTATTATCCAGAAGAATGGCACCACTATCAATATAGAATGCGCCGGCGATGGCATTGAACAACGAGGATTTTCCGGCACCATTTGAGCCGATTATAGTCACAAAGTCACCAGGATCCAAGTGGAGGTTAATTGAATTTAAGGCCTTTTTTTCATTTACAGTTCCAGCATAAAAAGTTTTGCTGACATTTATTAAATCCAACATATTATATCAACCAACTTAATATTTAAGTCAGTCAGAGCGAGCAAAAAAGTTCAAGAGCAAGGCCTTAACAAAAGCCTGTGATTGAGACGTACCCAAGTACGTTGATTGAACAGGATTTTGTTAATAACGCAGCTATTGGGCTTTTTTGACGGTCTGAACCTCCCTTCTGATCTTATTCTGCTCCATGATTGCCTTTATTGAAGGCCCGGAAAGAGCAATTATTACTATGACTGCTGAAATCAGTTTTAAGGCATAAGCAGGAAACATATCTATTTTCAGTGCAAATGCCAGGATTATTCTGTAGAGGATAGAACCAAAGGCCGCTGAAACCAAGCCGATGGTAACAGATCGTCTGCCAAATACAGTTTCACCAATAATAACTGATGCCAGGCCAATGATGACCATGCCGCTTCCGGAGCCTACATCAGAAAACATTTGGTATTGGCAGATTAAAGCACCGGATAAAGCTACACAGGCATTACCAATGGCTAAAGCTATACATTTCGAAACGTTGGCATTTATGGAGGATAAACGAACCATGTCCTCATTATCGCCTGTGGCGCGAATGGCCAGGCCAAATCTAGTTTTAAAAGTAATGGCAAGAATAGCTATTACTATTATGCATATGGATAAGGCGAGAAGGGTTTTCCCCATCCCGCCTGATACCGCAATCATGGATTCAGTCAAAGAAAAAATGGTCTTGCTGCCAACTACAGACAAATTTGCTTTTCCTCCCATACAGGCCAAGTTTACAGTATATAAGCCTGTCATAACCAATATTCCCGCTAATATGGGATGTATGCTTAATTTGGTATGCAGCAAACCGGTTACCAAGCCGGCTAAGGCACCGGCTAAGATAGCAATGAACAAAGCAAGGAAAGGATGACCACTTATAGTCGCCACAGCAGCACATGCCATGCCCAGGGAGAAACTGCCATCAACCGTCAAGTCCGGCAGATTCAAAATGCGAAAAGTTATATAGATTCCCAATGCCATAATGGCATATAGCAAACCAAGCTGTATAGAACCAATTAATAGTGTCATGTTATCTTTCCTTTATAATAATTTAAGTTGATTCTATTTGCTAAGTATTACAAACTTATCCTTTAATTCATTTGGAATCGTTATACCCAGCTTGTTCGCTGTATTCATATTAATCATATTGGCATACTCGGCAACTTGCTCAACATGGTTTTCTTTAATGGTTTGACCATTAAAAATACGTATAATCATGGCCGCAGTTTGTTTTCCTAATTTAGTATAGTCTATTCCCACTGTTGCCAAAGCCCCATCTTTAACCATGGAATCAGCGCCTGCATAAATAGGAAGTTTTGCATCGGTTGCCACCTGAACATAAATGGCCATAGCTGAAGCAACCGTATTGTCATTTGGTGTAAAGAAAGCGTTTACTTGGCCAACTAATGAAGATGCAGCCTGCTGCAAATCGGCAGTAGCCGTGATGGTAGCTTCCTTGTATTTAATGCCATTTTTATCGCAATAAGCCTTGGCTTTTGTAATTCCGCTGGTTGAATTTATTTCACTGCTGTTATACACAAAACCGAATGTTTTTGCTTGGGGTGTTAATGTCCCGGCTAATTTAAAAATATCTTCTATGGGAATTGAGTTGGAAACGCCAGTTATGTTACCGGTTGTTTCTTCAAAAGAAGTGACCAGCCCTGCTGCTACCGGATTGCTTATTGCGGAAAACACAATCGGAATAGTAGTAGTGGAAGCTTTTGCGGCCTGGGCGGCAGGAGTTGCAATGGGAACAATCATATCAACCTTGTCATTCACCAACTCTTGCATAATGGACGGCAGTAAGTTCATATCGCCATTAGCGTTTTTGGTAATAATTTCTACTTTATCGCTCATGCCCTGAGCTTTCAATTCCGAGACAATCGTCTCACGGATTTGATTCAAGGAAGGATGATCCATAGGCTGTACAATTCCGATTTTAAAGACTTTTTTCTGGGCGGTTTCACTTTTGCTTGAGCACCCGCTTAATGTGGTGAATCCCATGATTAAAACGAGTAATAATACGAGTAACTTTTTCATAAATAATTGCCCCTTTTAATATATTCATATATAGATAAGGCCTCACAACGCCACAAGTTTACTAATAAAGCCAGTAAATAATAAGCCTGTCCTCAATTTAAGGACAGATTTTACCCTGAAATATTTCCTTAATTTTTATTTGATTATTTTCCCGGTATGGTAAAGGTATGATAGCTAACAAAAGCTATTAAATGTAACTTACGTCTTAACTGCGTGATATGATTCCAATATCTCACCTCATCTCATCTTTCCTCTTAGTGGACCTTGACTGGGTAACCTCTAACTAGCTTTTCCACTATCCTCTGCTCAACATAGGTAGATAAATAGATTTTTCTCCTATGTCCTAATCTCAACTATCATTATAATTTACGTATCAAAAAAAGGTCAAGCATTGAATAATATTCAGCAAACCTTAAATTGGAATGTCAAGAGGGCTGTTCTCTTCACCCTCTTGACACCTACAGAATCAGGACATTTGCATCATCTCTTTAGCAAGTTCTATTAAGTTGTAGGAATCCATGATCTTGATAAGCTTATTTGCATAATTAGGATCGGTTGCATATCCGCACTTAAAAAGTTGTCGAGCATATTCGCTTGGATTATCAACTGCTTCACGGCAAGGTTTGTATCGATCCTTGGACATTAACTTTACCAGGTCCTCAAAACTCTCTTCGAAATTATTGTAGGCCCTGAAATGATCCTGAATACTAGTCTTCACCCCATGATAATACTCAATCGTATTTACCAGCACACTGCCAGCAGGACCTTCACCTTTGATGTTAAATAGATTATAGCTATACTGACCGGTATTTATGTCAGTACAAACATATTTACCATATCCCGTTTCCAAACAAGCCTGAGCAGTAATAGCTGGTGCTGACAGACTATGGTTTTTTTGTATCTGCACCGCAGCACTAAGTACAGATTCTATAAAATCGTCATTTAACATTTTCCACCTTCTTCCACAGAGATGGAATAGTTTATGATCGCTTAGTCTATTTTGACACCTACCGGTACTGAGAGGTATATTGAAAGCCTCTACGCTTCGCTGGTTTATCTATCAGTTGAAAAATAAGCCGTCATAAATCTCACCATACTCTCCTGATCTTTCGCTCCCATAGTTTCTATTGCCGAGTGCATAGCGAGCAGGGGTATACCTATATCAATCGTTCTAATTGGCAATAATGAGGAAATAACTGGCCCCATAGTGCTTCCGGCAGTAACGTCAGATCGATTTACATATTTTTGATAATGAATGCTATGCTCGTCACATAATTGTTGGACAATTGCTACAGCACCTGTATCAAAAGCATATTTTTGGGTTGTATCAATTTTAATAACAATACCTTTATTTATTTCTGCTCTGTTGGTTGGATCAAATTTTGATGAAAAGTTCGGATGATAGGCTTGCGCTACATCATTTGATATGATGGTACTTTTCAGCATAACCTCATATAAATTAAGTCTGCTTTTACCCAATGATTCGAAGATTTTTTCGAACAATATACTGGTAAAATGTGATGCACACCCCTGTTTGGTGTGATTTCCCACTTCTTCATTATCAAATAAGCACACCATATGAATATCTTTATCGCATACATTGCTAACAATCCCTTGGAGCACGGCATATACAGCTGATAAGTCATCTAACCTGGGCGCACAGATAAATTTATTATTTATCCCTACCGTTTTGGCCTTTTCCACATTGTATATAAATAAATCATAATCAATGATATCATCAGCAGAAACATTTAGCTGTTTAGCTAACAATTCGTTGAAATTATCATTTTCTTCATCTGGTGTTCCCAACAACGGCAATATATCTGTCTGCTTATTAATTTCTACCCCTTTGTTAACATCCTTATTCAGATGTATTGCCAAGTTGGGAATCACCATTATAGGACTAACAAAGTCGACTAATACCTCATGTGTCTCAAAAAGATGATCACTTTTTAGAGCTACCTTTCCTGATACAGATAAAGCTCTATCATACCAGCTTGAAAGTATCATCCCGCCATAAACTTCCGTATTAAGCCTCATGTAGCTTTTTTCTTTCATAACCGGATTAGGCTTGATTCGAAATGACGGGAAATCAGTATGTGCAGTTGCAATACGTAAAATCATATCCTTATTTATGTCATTACCAATTTTAAAGGCAAATAGAGTTGTATCATAAAATTTTAAGTAATACGAACCACCTTTTTTTAAGTTCCATTGTTTTTCAAATGATAAACATTCAAAACCTTCGTTTTCCAAAATCTCACTGCAATTTTTCACCACATGGAATGGCGATGTTGAGTTATTTATAAACTCAAAAAAACCATGTAAATTATTCATAGAAACCTCCGTTTTCAAAGCTAATTTCTTAGGCCAAATTTCGGATACTTTCTTAACGGGTATCCTCGTTGTCCATATAGTATGTGTAATAATATGCTTCTGTATTGCTGCCGGCTTTTCCTCCATTTGAACAAACCCTCTAAAGACGACTTTCTGCGTCTTCCAGCCAACCATGAGGCGAAAACCTGCCACCGGAAATCCTAGTGAATAAGGGAACATATCGGTCCCCGAGGGGGTCTTTTTCCTCAAAACTCATACACAATTACGCAAAATCCCTATCATTTCGCGTATTTGTTAAAAATACGACCCCAAAATAAAATTTCCCTCAAACCATCCGTCTGAGGGAACATAAAATACTTATATTTAATTAGTCCTAACCTTAGAAACCCGCTAAATAGGGCTATTTCCGCTCTATCATCACGACTGTCTCGATGTGTTTTTTGACCATGAAGTCATACTAAAGCGCACAATTATGGGCCTTTGCGCAAAAGTATACCTCCTAAAATAAGGTGGGTAAAAAAGAACTTGGTGTAACCCAAAGGTACCTCTCCATTTGCCGATACGCCACAGTTGCAGATACTGCAACTCCATCTTTCACAGGACAAGTACCCTTTCATCTTTCGGATCTGTAGCCTTATCTATTTCACGGTTGATTTGCTCTATTTCTGCCAGAGTTACGGACATCGATTGCGAAGTTCTTCTTGGTTCATAAAATCACCTCGGGTATAATTTACCAGAAAATATCAAGAGGCTATCCAAAATGGATAACCTCTTGTTCATTACCATACTGTTATTAGCAACTAACGTCTAGCCTGAAAACAATCACGGCAATAAACAGGTCTACTGCCATTTGGTTCAAACGGCACAGTGGTTTCTTGACCACATTCAGCACATGTGGTTTTGAACATTTGACGTTCTTCCCTGTAACCACTGTTTCTACTGTTCCCATTACGTTCCTGTTTGCGTGCTCTTCTGCAATCTGGGCAACGTCCGGGTTCATTCTCAAAGCCTTTTTCTGCATAGAATTCTTGCTCTGATACCGTAAATGGAAATTCATTGTTGCAATCTTTGCAAACAATATACTTATCTTCTAACATAGATTTATCTCCCTTCTGGAATTACTCTTGTACTTTATTTTTTCCCCAAAAGGAGATAATTAAACGATCAAGGCCTCTGAATTATACAGCCTTGAATTAGGCTTGTCAAATGTGATAAAATCCACTTGAAAAATTTGCATGAAAACTGACTATATTTCATCAATCTTAAAAAGGATGCCACTCTTCTCCAAACTGTATGCAATTCTGGTTTCTTCTTCTGGTTTAAGAATTATTGCAACTCGTGCTAGCCTATTTTTTCTATTAATTAAAGAAAGTAGCTAAAGCAGTTTCTAAAGCGGTCGGGGATCGAAAGTTAGAAGATATGACCCAAACAGGTATCGATTCCAGTGAGGCCTTATCATCAACGCCAAACCATGTTGATTCTTTTATATTTTCTATTTCATCTATAATATTGGGAAATTCCTGAAAGATAGACTTTATATCTTGATAGCATTGGAGGCAGATATCTTCAATTTTAATGTGATAAATCTCTCCATCATTATTTAAAAATGGAAGTATACTTTTGTATATCTGTTTTATTATTAATCATCTTTCGTCTTATATAAAAATATATTAAAACAAGGGTCTACAGATGATTATCATGAGGACATACAATTACCATGGGAAACAGACCCTTAATTTTGCGTTTTCCGGCAAACCATTAATTGCCTGTACTGGCTTTGCCGGGATGACTGAAACCTTCTTCTTGGCTGTTGCGTTTATTGCCATAGAATTCCCCTTTCCTATATATTTCTTTCGTCGTGTCATGATATAATCCTGTGGTGAACTAATCAAGTTAAAGCCCAATATTCCTGCATTCGAAAGGATTTTTGATTATCCATATCTATGGCAGCAAACTCTTCTTCTGTTATTAAACTTAAGTTCATTAACAATTCCTAACAATAAAAAAGCACCTGCTCTCAGCAGATGCTCCAAATCATTATTTGCTTTCTTATTCTTTCTCTACTACTCTAGCTACCTCGCTTCCACAAACACTGCATTTACCACGGATTATCAAACCCACTTTATCATTCTCTATGTAATAATCAACAACCGATATAACATCTCTACAACTCGAACACCACACATTGCTTAATATCTTTTCTTTAATGTTCTCAGGTATCCGTTTCCATTGCATATTTACAACTGTCACAGGAATCACATCCTCACTACCCTACCCCTGTTTTACGTCTGGGGGAACATGTTTTGATCATGAACAAATATATGAACAACAATAATCAGTGGTTTCTTTCACAATTAAATTGAATTTAGAATCTGAAGATACCTCGAATGATTCTCCACTTGTGAAGGTGTGCCAGTCATCGCTGCCAGGCAATTTCACTTCAAGATTTCCTTGTATGATTTCCATAATTTCTTTGTCTGATGTGCCAAATTCGTATTCGCCAGGCAGCATAATTCCTAATGTTTTCTTTTCACCATTTTCGAACAGAACCGTTCTGCTAGTTACTTTTCCATCAAAATAAATATTAGCTTTCTTAACTATTGTTACCTTCTTAAATCCATTCATAAACATACCTCCCCCTACATACATATTCTTACCTATAATCGCCATCACAACGATCTACGTGCTATTTTAAGCCCAACCACGACAAATATCAATCCTATCGTAGTTAATGCTGAATGCCATAATTCCAGTCAAGAAGATAATTTAATGCATTACTCAATATTAGTGTAAGACCGATTCTAACCATTATATAGCCTTGAATTGTTTTCGTGTTTATTTTTTAATACCTTTATCTCTATTTATTGAACTGAACCTCTAAACAGCAGTGTTACCCGCCCTTTACCCCCGATATATCCTTACCACTGTCTCCACATGGTGCGACTGGGGGAACATATCAATAGGCTGTACCTCTTTTACATAGTAACCGCCCTTTATAAATAATCCTAAATCACGAGCCAGAGTAGCTGGATTGCAGGACACATAAACCACCCGTTTGGAAGCCATACGGGTAATTGCATTAATTACTTCTGGCTTACACCCTGCCCTGGGAGGATCTAAAATTACCACATCAAATTGTTCTTCTAATTCTGGTATTATTTCCTCACAGGCTCCCTTTATAAATTTACAGTTGGTAATGTTGTTTTTAAAAGCATTCCTTTTGGCGTCTTTAATTGCTGGTTTGCCACTTTCTACCCCGACTACCTTTTGAACAAGCCCAGCAAGTGATAAGGCTATGCTGCCGGTGCCACAATAAGCATCTAATATGGTATCCGTCTCCCTTAATAGTGCGAACTCTTTTACTATCTCAATCAGTCTTTCAGTTTGGTAATGGTTAACCTGGAAAAAGGCTAGCGGCGATATATCTAAATCAGTGCCGAAGATCCTCTCAAACAAAGCTGGCTCACCATAGTGCAGACGTAACTTACCCTGATCTATACTGTGTATTGATGCAACCTCTTGATGATTTAGCATCCTGGCAAAATCAATACCACTTGAACCTTTGCCGTTGAAGATAACCATCATTTCCTGATCTGCTGCAGACTGTCTCACAGTGATTTCACAACCCTCAGGTATATTTAGATCTTTAAGATGCTCTTTTATATACCTGCTTATATCCTCCATCTCCGTGCTTATAAGTAAACAACTATCTATCCCTATTAAAACTCGGCTGTCGTTTACATAATATCCCATAATAGCTTGTCCGTTCGTAGTTCCGGTATGCCATTCTACTTTATTGCGATAACGCCATGGAATTTCCATTCCTAATACTGGATTTACCTCTATGTCAATTCCGCCAATTCTTTTAAGGCTGTCCTTAACCACTTGACGTTTCAGCTCCAATTGGCGGTTATAATTTACATGCTGATAAGAACAACCGCCACATTTATAGTAATATGGACAAGGCGCATCAATACGATCTGAAGATGAAGTTACCAGATCCTTTAGCCTGCCACGCTGAAAGCTTTTCTTTTCTTCTATAATATTTACATCAACAGTCTCCCCAGGAATAGTAAAAGGAATAAAGGTTGCCTTTCCGTTTATTCTAGCTACTCCTTCTCCGCTATGACTTATACCGTCTACAAAACATTGCAAGTATTTTCCCCCTTCAATAGATGGCTGTCAGGACTATATAATCGAGATCTTGTGTACCTAATAACTTATTAAAATAAATGATACTATACTTCTGCTAATAAACCAAAAGCAACTCTTGTCTTGAAGCATAGTATATCTTTCACCCATTTATTAAACTAAATAAATCCCTAATAATAAACATATTGGCAAGAGGCTAAGCTCAATATTTTAATCTTGATATATTTTAATAAATATCGTATATTTATTATACCCTCCATGGGTATAAGCGCGCATTTTTTTTAACACCCTAAACTTCTGACTTTAAAGGCAATAAAGAAAGGCAGGAAAATTATATGATCACCATAACCGATAGTGCAATCGAAAAATTTAAAGAAAGCGTTAGTAAAAGCAATTTACAAAATGTTATGCTTCGAATTAATTACGGGGGAATTGGCTGAGGCGGACCTAGTTTATATTTAACTCTGGATGAGTTAAAGCAAGAAAAGGATACAGTTGTTGAAGCAGGCGGCATTAAGATGGTCTATAATTCTGAAATAAAAAAATATATTGATAACGTAGTAATAGACTATTCAGATAAATGGTTTAATCGTGGTTTCATTATAAAAGGTGCAGGTTTATCCTCGTGTTAGTATGAACTATGACGCACCTGTATTAATCGTCCCATTTTAATTAAAAGGATTGTAAAATGATATATCTCCAACGACAGATAAGCGGCAATGCCGCTTATCTGCTTCTAATGGGTTAATGCACGTTCTAATCTTTCAATATAAAAACCAAGCAATAAAAGTTATCACCTAAATCAAATTCTTCGTGCACCAAAAAACCTGATTCCTGCAGTTCACATATGACCTCTTGTTTTGCAATTCGATTAGCTATTGGAGGCCCCATTGGGGTATTACTTTTATGAAATTCTATTATAACAACCTTCCCATTACCTTTTAATATCCTTTTCACTTCTTTGAGTAAAGCAGTTTTATTTTGTATCTCATGAAGCACCGTAACCAACAGGACAATATCAGCTGCCTGATCTTCCAGGGTAAACTTGTCCCCCTGAACTTTGATAAGCTCAATATTGATAGCACCTTCACTTTTGGCTTTTTCATCTATAATGGAAAGCATTTCCTCGTTAATTTCAAGTGCATAAACCTTATTCTTAGTTATCCTGGCTGCAGGAAGAGTAAAGATACCGCTTCCCGCTCCAATATCAACCAAAGTATGGCTTTCTCCTAATCCTATTCTTTTCAATGTCTCTGTAGGTTTAAGCTCGTCCAGTCTTGACGGATTTTCTAGTTTTGCTCGTTTATTATTCAAATCTATAAACCTCCCTATTTATTCTACTTTATAAACAGGCGATTTCCCTTTCCTCTGTCTGTTCATTGTTAATAGGATTTTCAATATAAAATTCTTTATTATTGCTGTTTAATTTCTTCCACCATATACTATGACGGTTGATAACATAGTTTCTGTCTATTTTACCGGTAAACATACTTGTCACTAGAGGTCGGTTATCCTTGATTAAAAATGCTGCTAAATGAGCTATAATCGACACTACCAATATAACCGTAAAAAGGTTGTGTAGCTGTGCCAACCAAAATACTGTTCCTGTAGAAAGTTCTACTCCGGGCATATTTTTATATACCTTAAGCATCCCGGTAATAATTAACGCTATCATAGAGAAGGCCGTAACAGCAAAAGCTAACCTTTGTTCTGCTAAATATTTGTCATTTTCAGGTTCCTGAGCAAGCCCCACCAGTGACGCAAAAATCTGAATAGACTCCTTAAAGTCACCCTTCCTGGGGAAAATATCCCACTTTTCACTATATAACAGGTAGAATAAATAGTAAAAACTTATAAATATCAATACTATAGCGGCTAAATAGTGAATACCAAGAGTGATATGGAAATTGCTCGACCAACTCAAACCAGGTATCTGGTCTATATAATATCTTTTATATACAGGCATTTGACCAAAACCAGTAAATATCAATATAAATATTGATATTGCGGTTACCCAATGAGTAAAACGTACTGCAATATTGTGACGCTTAATCTTCATCGCTCCCATCCCCCTTCATTATCTGGTAAGTACTCACACCGGCAGCCAACAGCCCTGCTATAGGAGCTATAAGAAACCCGCTGAGCATTTTGCCTGGTTCATCCAAAGGATTTTCCACGTTTACAGCCATGTTAATTTTACCCGGCTTGCCGTCAATGTCCTGAGCTGCAATGGCCTTGTTTATCGTTTCAAAGGGTATTTTGGAAATGTAAAAATTAGAGGTTCCTCCATTTTCAACATCACCATAAATGTAGCCTTTATTATCCCTCACCCATTTTTGAGCGTATTCACGAAGCTCATCCTTATCTCCAAACAATATTGCACCCCGTGGGCATGAAGATACACAGGCTGGTTGCTGACCCTTTGTAATCAAGTCATGGCACATATCACATTTATACATTACTCCCCCACCAGCTAAATCTGGAGCTACTTCTAAATATATGCCTACCCCTGCCTGCCGCTGGGGAATATGCCAGGGACATACATCACGACATTTAGCCCCGCCAAAGCACCCATTTGTATTAATTACAACCGGGCCCTCTGGGGTCTTATCATTTGCTCCAAAAGGACACAGGGTTGAACAGGGTGGATTATCACAATGCATACACTTGCGGGGTATATGGACCTTGATCTTTTGACCTTTATGCTCAAGCTCAATATGTTGTACATACGTCCAGTTATAAGGCGTTAAACGATCTGTAACGTTTTTCTTAGCGGACCAATCCTCGTACTGTTTCTGTGGCCAATAATTCTTTATTTGCTGTTCCGGTTCAGGATAATTGTTTTGGTTCTTTATCCTACACGCTGCTACACACTGAGGAGTATCCAAATGCGGACAACCGTCACACTTCTCCAAATCATGAAGCATGGCAAAATTACCAGTCGATGTTGTATTGGCGGCAGCTTTGCCAACTCCGGTTAATATACTGGCGGCAGCAACCCCTGATATTGCAGCTCTTTTCAAAAATGATCTTCTGTTGATTATCATAATATACCTCCTCAGTTATACCCCCTCCGGGTATATGTAGATATTATTTTAAGCGCTGCAATTCCTTTTTGCAATGATTATTTTTAATCCATAATAACAATCATTGATTAGCTATCTAAAAACGTAAAAATACATCAGCCGTCCAATAAAAATACTCCCCTCCAATGACAGTTTATTTTTTTTACTGTCTACTTGGAAGGGAGCTATATTAATAAAACATGGCCTTATTTAAGGGTCTGAAGCGGCAATGCCGCTTTTCTGCCCGAAATGGAACCTCAACTCTGCAGGTGGCTTTTTGTGTTCTACCAAGGCCACAGTCACCACGTGCCTCTTCACCTTGTAAATCTTTTGAAAATCCTGTAATGTGTATATACAGGGGCAGATATTCAGATTACTATTGCCAGGGGAAAGTATTATTAATTGCTAGTTAAATTAAAATTGGCTTTGGTCTTTTTTATTCTTATTACCCATTTCCTCAGTAATATAGATGTAGATCACCGCGCCAGCTATAATTATTCCTCCAATAGTGTAGAACCATTCCATGTACCACACATCCTTTCCTTATAGACCCTGTGACAGTCTATAAACTGTAAGTTGTAATCCGTCTATCTGCCCCGGTATTTCTTTATTTAGCTTGTAAGTCAATATGTATGCTTCAACGAACTTCTGGCAGTAAGTATAAAAAAAGATGGATAGCCAATATTGGCTACCCACCCCAGTGAGCCACATCCTCTGAGCATTTTCCCCATATCGCAAAGGACTTAGGCGAATATGCCCTTGCGCCTCCAGCTTTCGCTGGAATTGCTTTGACACGAAGCATTTATTCAATTAGCGATTTATAAGTAAAAATAAAAGATGGATAGCCAATATTGGCTACCCACCCCAGTGAGCCATATCCTCTGAGCATTTTCCCCATATCACAAAAGACTTAGGCAAATATGCCCTTGCGCCTCCAGCTTTCGCTGGAATTGCTTTGACGCGTTAGACAAAGTATTCATTTTTTTCTGTTTTTAGTATACCACCCGACTTATAACTAGTCAAAAGATTTTTATTATAAAACTACAATAATCGACATTTTAAAGTAAAGAAATAAATTTATATATTAATCGTATTCTGAATCTCTTTTTCCCAGTTTAATAAATCATATTATATTACTAATCCCCTACTCCACCCTGGTTATTAGTTTTTTGCACCCTTGGCGAAATGCTGCCAGGTTAACGTCTAAAGCCTTTGGAGGTACAATAGCCCGAATAGCTTTTTCCATTTCGTCTTCCGGCAAGCCTATGGCCTGGCTTAACATCCCTACCAGAACTACATTAGCGGCCTTGATATTGCCACACTTAACTGCAATATCAGTGGCATCGACCACCACGGTTCTCTTCACCTGGGCTGCCACTTTTTCGTGAATGTCGTCCGGGTATTTGGCTTTGCCGCTCATAACCGGCAGTGGGTTAACTCGTTCATTATTTACTATTACCATACCGTCAGGTTTTAAATAGTCCAGCCAGCGGGCAGCTTCAATTTTTTCGAACGCGAGAATAACATCAGCGTCACCCTTTTTAATAATGGGGGAATATATCTTCTCACCATACCTGACCTGGGTAACAACACTTCCGCCCCTTTGTGCCATTCCATGAACCTCGGATACCTTTACGTCATACCCCATTTGTACTGCCACCTGGGCAATAATACGGCTAGTAAGCAGAGTGCCCTGCCCCCCAACGCCTACAATTAAAATATTCGTTGTCTGGCTTTGCATGTTTATCCCTCCACTTTCTTAATGGCATCAAAAGTACATATCTGAGGACAAAGACCACAGGCTGCACAACTAGAATGAATAACTGCTCGTTTGTCTTCTTCAATGAAGTAAATACCTGCACAGCCTACCTTAAGGCATCGTTTACATCCTTTGCAAAGTTCTTCATCAACATAATACTTGCCTGCGTAGGGTGTTCTATTTAACAAAGCACATGGTCTTTTAGTTATTATTACCGAAGGCTCGCGGCGGTTCAACTCTTCGTTCAATGCCGCTTCTAATTGATCCAGTTTCAGAGGATCAACAATTCTTATATTTTTAATTCCTATCGCTCTTACAATGCCCTCAATATCAAGCTTGTTTGTAGGCTGCAGGCGAATATTCATGCCAGTAGCCGGATGCTCCTGATGTCCGGTCATAGCGGTTGTATCGTTATCTAATATAATAACTGTGGATGTTCCCTGATTATATACGATGTCAATGAGAGCGGTAATACCTGAATGAACAAATGTAGAGTCGCCAATAACTGCTACTGTCTTGCTGGCAAATTCCTCACCGCGAGCCTTTTCCATGCCCAGCGCAGAACCTATGCTGGCTCCCATACATATGCAGGCATCCATACCTTCTAATGGACTTAAAGCTCCGAGAGTATAGCAGCCAATATCGCCCATTACCACTAGTTTCATTTTATTTAGGGTGTGAAATACCCCCCGATGAGGACATCCCGGACACATAAGCGGCGGACGAGCGGGAATTTCTTTATCCAAACCGTAACCGGAAGCGGGCTTAATTCCACCCAGCTTTTCTCCTATCATTTCCGGACTGTATTCACCCAGAAGAGTAAATATCTCTTTTCCCTCAGCCTTTATACCCCAGGATTTAATTTGTTCTTCTATTACTGGTTCAAGTTCTTCAACTATAACCAGCCTGTCTACCTGATCCGCAAAACTACTGATCAGTTTCTGGGGCAAAGGATTAGTAATTCCCAATTTTAAAACTGATACTTCGGGCAGTACTTCCTTTACGTACTGATATGCTACTCCGCTGGTTATAATCCCAAGTTCTTTACTGCCCCATTCGATGCGGTTGAGGCTACTGGTTTCTGCGAACTCCTGAAGCGCTAACATCCTTTTCTCTACTTCAATGTGCCTCATCCGGGCATGACCCGGTAACATAACATATTTACCTGCATTCTTTGTATAGTTTTTGAGAGGCAAATCTTTTCTTGCTCCTTCTTCTACCAGTGTCTGCGAATGAGCAAGTCTGGTTGTAACCCGTAACATGACCGGGCTGTCATACTCCTCACTAATATCAAATGCCATGCGAGTAAAATCTAGAGCCTCCTGGCTGTCGGCTGGCTCTAAAACAGGCAGTTTTGCGAAACGCCCATATCCCCTGTTATCCTGTTCATTTTGAGATGAATGCATACCCGGGTCATCTCCAGAAACAATAACCAGGCCTCCATTTACACCCGTATAGGCAAAGGTAAAAAGTGGATCAGCGGCTACGTTAACTCCCACATGCTTCATAGCTACTAGTGTTCGGGCACCTCCAATTGAGGCACCTGCAGCTACTTCCATCGCTACTTTTTCATTGGGCGACCATTCAGCATAAACCCCGTCATATTTAGAAAAACCGCTAACAATTTCAGTACTAGGGGTTCCCGGATATGCCGCAGCCACTGTTGCTCCTGCTTCATAAGCACCTCTGGCGATTGCTGCGTTTCCTATCATCAACTTCTTCATGTAAATCCTCCTATCTCAACCTGGATGCCTTCTACTATGCCATTCCCCTATTGATTCACTTAATAGCTTTGCCATGTTATAAACAAGTGCCAAGCCTGGATGTTTATTACGCCTTGTACCCTGTTGGCTAAACCTAACGTCCACAACCCCAGTTATGGCAAATTGGCCCACTGTAGGCAGGTTTTTTGCAAGAGCCTTGCCAGGCACTAACCCTCCCTGCCGCAGCTGAATCATCCCTATCTCCTCTTCATCGCCAACTGATGCATCAATTGCAACAATTATCTTGTCTGCATGCAGCTGTTTGGCTGCTTTAAGCGCATGTAAAAGGTTTTGAGCATGTATTGGGTCATCTAAAGTCCCATAAACCGGAAGATCTGGTGCTAAAGCATGTAACATGGTACCTGTTAAAGGACCAAAGCAATCCAACAGGTGCCGGTCAGAACCAATAAAAATAAATATAGGTTCTGTTTCTATGTTATCCAAGAACCCTGACAACGCTGCAACCATTATATCG
>Ga0074193_1002468_pt1 | contig 16658 bp, 13 predicted proteins | sample EPASupsiteHSE605_FD_64523 | JGI IMG/M metagenome (GOLD analysis project Ga0074193, IMG submission 64523) | Bioremediated contaminated groundwater from EPA Superfund site, New Mexico - Sample HSE6-05 | ecosystem: Environmental > Aquatic > Deep subsurface > Groundwater > Contaminated ... | reverse complement strand
GCTAATGAAGCTAAAGAAGACAAAGATGTTTTTGTAGCTTTAGACATGGGGCCTATTGGTGAACTTATTGAACCTATGGGCAATTTATCATTTGATAATGCTTATGATATATTTAAAAGACAAGTAGTTCAAGGAGTTAAGTCAGGAGCTGATTTAATATTAATTGAAACTATGACTGATTTGTATGAAATGAAAGCAGCAGTTTTAGCAGCTAAAGAAAACAGCAGCCTTCCAGTTCTTGCAACTATGTCTTTTGAAAAAGATCACAGAACTTTTACTGGATGTTTACCTAGCAGCATGGCAATAACCTTAGAAGGTTTAGGAGTGGATGGATTAGGTATAAATTGTTCACTTGGGCCTAATGAAATTTATCCAATAGTTAAAGAACTAATGAAATGGACAGATGTGCCAGTTTTAGTTCAAGCTAATGCAGGCCTTCCTGTTGTGAGAAACAATGAAGCTTGCTATGATGTCAGTGAAGAAGAATTTGCAGAAGTAGTAGCTAAATTTATACAATTAGGCGTTAAAATGGTAGGAGGATGCTGTGGAACTACTCCAGAATACATAAAAGCTATAAAAGACAAACTTCAAGGAATTTCTCCATTAACTCTTGAGAAAAAGAATTTTTCAGCGCTTTGTTCTCCTTCTAACACTGTTTTAATTGAAGGAGTTAAAGTAATTGGTGAAAGAATAAATCCAACAGGTAAAAAATTATTTAAGGAAGCTCTAAGAAACAATGATATAGATTATATTTTAAAACAAGGTATATCTCAAGTTGAAGCTGGAGCACACATATTAGATGTTAATGTTGGATTGCCTGAAATTAATGAGCCGGAAATGATGGTTAATGTAATTAAAAAGCTTCAGAGCGTAACAAGTGTGCCTTTACAGATAGATTCTTCTGATATAGATGCAGTTGAAGCTGGACTTCGTTATTGCAATGGTAAACCAATAGTAAATTCTGTTAATGGTGAGGAAAAAGTTCTTGATAAAATATTGCCATTAGTTAAAAAGTACGGTGCAGCAGTAGTAGGATTGACTCTTGATAATAGGGGTATTCCTGATAATGCTTTTGACAGATATAAAATAGCTGAAAAAATAGTTGAAAAAGCAGTATCTTACGGTATTAAAAAGCAAGATGTTTATATTGATACTCTTACATTGACTTGTTCAGCTCAACAAAAAGAAGTTAAAGAAACAATAAAAGCTTTATCATTGGTAAAAGATAATTTAGGTGTTAAAACAGTTTTAGGAGTTTCAAATATATCATTTGGAATGCCAAAGAGAGAAATTATAAACGAAACATTTTTATCTATAGCAATGGCTGCCGGACTTGATTTGCCAATTATTAATCCAAATGACAAATCAATGATGGATAAAATAAGTGCATTTAATGTTTTATATAATTATGATGTAGGTTCAAAAGATTATATTGCAAAATATGCTACTGAAAAATCTGAAACGAAAGAAGTAAAAGAAGTTAAAAAAGAGAATCAGCTTGATTTGATAGATATTGTAATAAAAGGTTTAAAGGATAATGCTTCTTCAACTGTTAGAGAACTTTTGAAAACTAAAGAAGAGCTAGAAATAGTAAATGAATATTTAATTCCTGCTTTAGATATAGTGGGAGATGAATATGAAAAGGGTGTGATTTTCCTTCCGCAATTGATTCAATCTGCTGAAACTGTAAAATGTGCTTTTGATGTATTAAAGGAAAGTTTAAAAAAGAATCAGTCAGCCGGCATAACAAAAGGAAAAATTATTTTAGCTACTGTAAAAGGTGATATTCATGATATAGGAAAAAATATTGTAAAAGTTATACTTGAGAACTATAATTATGATATAATTGATCTTGGCAAAGATGTTCCTGTAGAAAGAGTTGTGGAAGAAGCTAAAAAATACAATGAACCAATAATTGTAGGCTTAAGTGCTTTAATGACAACTACTATGAGAAGTATGCAAGAAACTATAAATGAACTTCGTGATAATAATATAAACTGCAAAGTTGTAGTGGGCGGTGCTGTTTTAACACCAGAATATGCATTGGAAATTGGTGCTGATTATTATGCAAAAGATGCTAAAGAAGCAGTTGAAATAGCAAAAATAGTTTTTCAACAATAAAAAAGCAATTGCTTGATCAATCTTTATGTGGGGGTTAATAAATGGAATTTAAAAATTGGATGGATGAAAAGGTCAAAAAAGTTGATGATTGTTTAAATAATATTATTGAAGCTAAAAGTAATCCTCAAAAAATAATATATGAAGCTATGAATTACAGCTTAATTTCAGGTGGGAAAAGATTGCGTCCCATTCTCATGTTAAGTACTTATGAAATTTTTGAAAAAGATGATGAAAAAGTTATGCCATTTGCATGTGCAATGGAAATGATTCATACATATTCTCTTATACATGATGACTTGCCAGCTATGGATAATGATGACTATAGAAGAGGTAAACTTTCAAATCATAAAATGTTTAATGAAGCAACTGCTATATTAGCAGGGGATGCTCTTTTAAACAAAGCTTTTGAAGTTGGTCTTGAAGCTATAATTAATTACAATTTAGATGTTAATCGAGCAGTAAAAGCACTTTCAGTAATAAGCAATTCTTCAGGTACTGAGGGTATGATAGGTGGGCAAATAGTAGATATATTTGGTAATTCTCAAATTAAAACTCTCGATGAACTTAAATACATGTATGCACTTAAAACGGGAGCAATAATAAAAAGCAGTGTAGTAGCAGGTGCTTATTTAGGTGGAGCTATAGATGATGAATTAACTGCTTTAGAAAATTATGCAGAAAATATCGGCATAGCTTTTCAAATTGAAGATGATATTTTAGATGTAGAAGGAACACAGGAAAAAATAGGCAAACCAATTGGCAGCGATATTGCAAATGATAAAGTTACTTACTTATCATTTGTAAATGTTGAAGACGCTAAAAAAGATGTTTCTATGTATACAGAAAAAGCAATAAAAAGCCTCGATATTTTTGGTAATAAAGCAAATTATTTAATTGAATTAGCAAAATACCTAACAAACAGAGACCATTAAACAATTTAGAATGCAAGAATGCAGAGTGCAGAATTTAAACCAATAATTCTGCATTCTGCATTGTTAATTCTGCATTATTTAAGAAGATCCATAACTTCATTTACATTTCCAGCGCCCATTGTTATTACGGTGTCGCCTTCTTCAATTAATCCTTTTAAAAATTTAGCTGCTTCTTCAAAGCTTTCGGCATAAACTCCCTTTGCATTAACTTCTTTCATTTTATTTAATAAATCTTTAGAATTTACAATACCATTATCTTTTTCTCTAGCTGCGTAAATATCGAGCAATATTGTTTCATCAGATAATTTCAAAGCATCAGCAAATTCATCAAGAAGTGAAATGGTGCGTGAATATGTATGCGGCTGAAAAATAGTGATGATTTTACCTCTTGAATAAGTTTTGGCTGTGTGCAAAGTTGATTTCATTTCTGCTGGATGATGTGCATAATCATCAATTAAAACTGCACCTTCATAATTTCCTCTAAACTCATATCTTCTGTGAGTACCTTTAAAGTTATTTAAACCTCTTTTTATAACATCAGGTTCAATATTAAGCATTGTGCAAGCTGCAGAAGCTGCTATAGAATTTAATATATTGTGTTCTCCAAATACTTGAAGTTCAATGTCAACAACCTTCTCACCTTTATGCATAAGTGTGAATGAAGGTGATGGAAAGTACTTAATACTTGTTGCGTAAAAATCAGCATTATCTTTTTGACCAAAAGTAATAACATTACACTTTACATTGTTAAACAGTTCTGCATTTTCTACGTTAACAATCAAAAATCCATTTTCAGGCAATTTATTTGCATATTCTAAAAAAGCATTTTCAATATCATTAATATCTTTATAATAATCAAGATGATCTTCATCAATATTTAATATTAATTCCATTGTAGGATTGAACTTCAAAAAGTTTCTTTTGTATTCACATGCTTCAGTTAATAATAAATTATTTGAACCTCGTTTTAAATTACCACCAATTGAGTCCATTTCTCCACCTAAAAAAATTGTAGGTTCTAAATTTGTTTCAATTAATATTGATGAAAGCATGCCGGTAGTAGTAGTTTTTCCGTGAGTCCCGGAAACACAAATAGAATGTGAATAGTTTTTCATTACATGTCCTAAAAACTCTGCTCTATCCATGAGATTCAAGTTTAATTCTTGAGCTTTTAAAAGTTCAGGATTATCATTAGAAATAGCAGATGTATATACAACAAGATCTATATCATTTGTAATATTTTTTTCGTTGTGTTCTAAATATATTTTTACTCCCATATTTTCTAGTTTTTTTACAATATGTGAATTATTTTTATCAGAACCAGATACTTTACAACCTTCGTCCAACATTAATTCAGCTAAACCACTCATGCTGATTCCACCAATTCCTATAAAATATATATGTTCAAAATTATTTTCCATATTAACTCTCCTTGAATATTTTTTAAAACTTAATACTATAATGTATTAATAATACTATTCATTGTTGTATATTATTAATACAAATTTTAAAATTATTTTAAAATAAACAGTATTTATCTTATTCACTAATAAGAAATATTGCCTTTTGGCAATGCATAACATTATAACATGTATAAATATTTTGTTCAATTAATTTTTTGTTATGGGTAGTTAATATTCCTTGATTTTTTAATTTTATAAAGTTATAATGGACAATGGTAGAACCATAGAGAAAAATGGGCGAACTATTGGTGAACGATAGCTCGGAAGCATATTGAAATATAAAGATAATAATATAAAGGAAAAAACATGAAAATAAAAGTATGTAATTTAAAAGATACAGAAGTTGTAGGAAAAATAATTGCAAAGCATTTAGAAAAAGGAAGCGTACTTTGCCTTGATGGTGATTTAGGTGCAGGTAAAACTACTTTAACTCAATTTATTGCTAAAGAATTTGGAATTAATGAATATATAACAAGTCCTACATTTACTATTATAAAAGAATATGAAGGAATTTTACCTTTTTATCATATGGATGTATATAGAATAGATTCTGAGGATGATATGTATGATTTAGGTTATGAAGATTACATTTATTCAGAAGGAGTAACTATAATAGAATGGTCACAAAAAATAAGTAACATGCTTCCAGCTAGTAGAATAAATATATATATACAAAGAGCCGATGATGAAAATTTGAGATTCTTTTCAATCACTGGTGAAGGTCATACTTATGAAAAAATAACAGAGGAGCTTAAAAATTATGAGAATACTTGCAATTGAATCAGCTACAGTAATTGCTTCCTGTGCAATATCTGAAAATGATGTAGTTTTAGGAGAATATTCACTTGGTCATAAAAAAACTCATTCAGAAAAACTAATGCCATTAATAGAAAGACTCTTAGAAGATATGGAAATAAAAATACAGGATATAGATGTAATTGCAATATCTGAAGGTCCAGGCTCATATACTGGATTGAGAATTGGAGCTGCTATAGGTAAAAGTTTAGCCTATGCTATAAATGTACCAATAGCTAATGTTCCTACAATGAAAGCATTAGCTGCAAATGTGTATTCTTCTGATAAATATATAGTGCCTGTCATGGATGCTAAATCAGGAAGGGTATATGCAGGTATATATAAATGGGAAAATGACAGCCTCATAACTGTAAAGGAACAATTTCCTGCTAATATTGAGGAATTAATAGAAATATTAAATCAATGTACAGAACCTATTATTTTAAGTGGTGATGGTTCGGAAAATTATAAAAATAAATTTGAGGAAAGTTTGAAAATAAAACATACATTTTCACCAAAACAATTTAATTCTCTAAGAGCATCATCATCAGCTTTCTTAGGATATAGTATGGCTCTAAATGGTGAAACAATTAGCGCTTCTGAATTTGCTCCTAAATATCTGAGATTATCTCAAGCAGAAAGAAATAAAATGAAATAAAAATAAATAAAATGGGGGAACTATATGGAAGTAGAGGTTAGAAATCTTAATTTCAATGATTTAGATGCAGTTGCAGAAATTGAAAAAATATGTTTTTCTTTACCTTGGTCAAAAGAGGCAATTGCCAAAGAGTTATTAAATAAATTAGCATATTATCAGTGTGCTACTGTTAATAACACAGTAGTAGGGTATATGGGAATGTGGAAAATTTGTGATGAAGGGCATGTAACTAATGTTGCAGTTTTGCCTGAATATAGAAATAAGGGCATAGCATCCATGATGATAAGCAAAATGATAGATGTCTGCAAATGCAGTGAAATTTATAATATTACACTAGAAGTAAGAGAATCAAATATAGAAGCAATTAAACTTTATGAAAAATTTGGATTTGAATCAGCAGGTAAAAGACCAAATTATTATCAAAGACCAAATGAAAGTGCAATTATAATGTGGAAAAAAATATAAGAACAGTAGGATGACAATTGTAAAAGGTCATGCACAAGCAGCGCCCAAACAAGTAGGAGAAAACAATGAGCAGAAGAAGTAAAAGAAAAAGACAAAGATTTATTGTTATAATAGTAGCATTATTACTAATATTGTTTTTGCTAATATTTAAAACTATAAATGGAAATACAAAAAATAATCCAGATACATCAACAACTTTACCAAATGACAATAAAGAACCTATAGAAGAAGTAAAAGATAATGAAATAAAAGAAATTAAAATATCTCCTGACATTTATACAGCTAGTACTGGAGAAACAATTGATTTAAGTAATTTTAAAATAGAAGCAGTATATAAATCAGGAAAAACAGAAGAAATTAATGAAAATATATCTTTTATAACAAATGGAAATATATTAAAAAATGAAAATGACAAAATAATAGTTTCAGATAATGCTTTAACAGCGGATAGTGGAATTTTAAGCATTAGTTACGAAGGTGTTACATCTGATATAACAATAAAAATATTCAATACTTTGCAGGATAATATAAATGAAGAAGGTATGGTCACAAACGAAAGCGCTTATGACATGGTGGTTAATAAATCGAGAAATTTATCAAGTTCATATGTTCCAGAAGATTTAGTACCTCTTGATGGTATTCCTACAACGCTACAAAATCCTGAAGTAAATCAACTTAGAAAAGTTGCATATGAAGCATTGAAGGAATTATTTTTAAAAGCAAAAGAAGAAAAATCATTTGAACTATATGCTCGTTCTGGTTATAGGTCATACAATACTCAAGCAGATTTGTACAATTCTTATGTATCTAATCATGGTCAAGAAGCTGCAGATAAATTCAGTGCTAAACCAGGGCAAAGTGAACATCAAACAGGACTTGCAATGGATATTACTTGTGAAGCTATGAATTTTCTGTTAGATGATACGTTTTTTGATACAGAAGAAGGTAAGTGGGTAGCAGAAAATGCTCATAGATTTGGTTTTATCATCAGATACCCTAAAGGTAAAGAAGATATTACTGGATATCAATATGAACCTTGGCATTTAAGATATGTTGGAGAGACTATAGCAACAGAAATATATGAAAACCAATTAACATTAGAAGAATATTTTGAGCAATAAACATAAAAAGCGCCCTGAGGCGCTTTTTGATTATTAATTATTGTAACAAACTGCATACATCATTTGCATATTGAACTGGGTCTTCAATAGGTAATCCTTCAATTAGCAACGCTTGATTGAACAAAACATTTGTAAGTTTATTTAATTTTTCTTTGTCAGTAGCAAAAGAATCTTTAAGAGTTGCAAACATTTCATGGCTGGTGTTTATTTCAAGAATTTTTTCTGCATGAATATCACCTTTGTTATCAGGCATTGCACTTAATACTTTTTCCATTTCAATTGATAATTCACCTTCGCTTGCAAGGCAAACTGGATGGTTTTTCAATCTTTTTGATGCTCTAACTTCTTTTACTTTACCATTTAATGTTTCTTTCATGTAATTGAAAATATCTTTATTTTCTTCTTTTTCACTTTCGCTTTCGCTATCTTTTTCATCTGACTCTATGTCTAAATCAGCATTTGATACTGATTTAAATTCTTTTTCCTTATAGTTCATAAGCATTTTAATAGCAAATTCATCAATTTCATCTGTGAAATAAAGAATTTCATATCCCTTATCAGAAACAATTTCTGTTTGAGGAAGTCTTGCAATTTTATCAGTAGTTTCACCTGTTGCATAATAAATATATTTTTGATCTTCCTTCATGCGAGATATATATTCATCTAAAGTAACAAGTTTTTTCTCAGTAGAAGAATAGAACATTAGTAAATCTTGAAGTATCTCTTTATTAGCACCCCAACCTTGATATACACCATACTTTAATGTTCTGCCAAAATTATTAAAGAAGATTTCATAATTTTCTCTTTCATCTTTTTGCATTGATAAAAGTTCGCTTTTAATCTTTTCTTTTATTTTCTTAGCGATAAATTGAAGTTGTCTGTCATGCTGCAATAATTCCCTTGAAATATTTAATGATAAATCTGCCGAATCAACAAGACCTTGTACAAAACTAAAATAATCAGGCAAGAGGTCGCTGCATTTATTCATTATAAGTACACCATTTGAATATAATTCAAGACCTTTTTCAAATTCTTTAGTATAAAAATCATATTGAGCTTTTGCAGGTATGTACATAATAGCGTTATAACTTGTTAATCCTTCTACACTTGCATGGATATATTTTAATGGTTTTTCAAATCCAAAATGTTTATCCATATAAAAATTATCATAATCTTCTTGTTTAAGTTCGCTTTTATTTCTTCTCCAAATAGGAACCATGCTGTTTAAAGTTTCATCTTCGAAATATTCTTCGTAATCTTTTTCAGAATCTTCTTTAAGTTTCCTTTTCTTAACATTCATTTTAATAGGGTATTTAATAAAATCCGAATATTTTTTTACCAGAGATTTTAAGTTGTATACATCTAAATACTCATCATAGTTTTCATCATCAGTGTTAGGTTTTATTTCTAATGTTATTTGTGTACCTGTTGTTTCTTTTTCACAAGGTTCTATTATGTAGCCTTCAGCGCCACTTGACTGCCATTTATAAGCTGTATCTGAACCTAAAGCTTTGCTTACAACTGTTACTAAGTCTGAAACCATAAATGCTGAATAAAATCCAACACCAAATTGACCTATTATATCTATTCCATCTTTTGCTTCGTTGTTTTCTTTAAAATCAAAAGAACCACTTTTAGCAATAGTACCTAGGTTTGATTCAAGTTCTTCCTTTGTCATTCCAATACCTGTGTCAGTAATAGTAAGAGTCCTATTATCCTCATCTGCAGAAATTCTTATGTAGAAATCATCTTTGTTAAAACTAATGTTATTGTCTGTAAGTGATTTATAATAGTTTTTGTCTATAGCATCACTGGCATTTGAAATAAGTTCTCTTAGAAAAATTTCCTTGTGAGTATAAATTGAATTAATCATTAAATCTAGAAGTCTTTTAGACTCCGCTTTAAATTGTTTTTTATCCATTTTATCTATTCCTTTCATAATATTAAATGTAATTTTGTTAGCACTCTCTATTAACGAGTGCTAATTATATTGTAACAAATCGTTTTTATTTGTCAATAGGTTAATAAAAAAAAAATAATTTTATTACAAAAAAATAGGGGTGTATTAACCCCTTAAATATCATATAGCCTGCAAGTATCATTGATTCTAGCAAGAGAATTCCAAGTTGTTTTATCAACTATTCCAGTAACAGGCAATTTATTTGTAGTTTGAAACTGTTTTATTGCATCAATGGTTGCTTGATCATATTTACCGTTTATATTGACAGCAGTATAATTTTTATATTTTTTATTTAATTTTCTGAGCAAGAATTGAATGACATAAACTAAGTCATCTTCATCATCTAAGTTAATATTACATCCTGTAAGTGGAAAACATGAGATTTGATTAGGAGCGCTTGATATTTCATAACAATTACCATACTCTTTTACTATTGCATTCCATGTATTTAAATCAACTATACCTGTTGCTGGCAATTCATAAATTCTTTGAAATTCTGTTACAGCTTCTTTAGTTGCAGAATTATATATACCACTTGGATATACTATAGGTATTTCAGGTATGTATCTTGAAATTTCTCCCAAATAAAATTGTACCTCTTTTATAGGATCTTTAATATAATCCTTGTATAATTGTATTTCACTCATTTATTTACTTCCTTTCTATTTGAATTTCTCTAATCTGATATATCAATATTTGGATTGGGTATAACTATCATCTTTTCAAGGTCTATCCCTGTACTTCCTCCTGCAACAGGAGTTAAGTTTACATTGAATAGTACTTTTACATTTGAAAATACATGTATATTAACTATATGAATAGTATAATATCCTGCAGCATTAACTCTAAGATTGTAGTGAGTAAAAAAGTGTTCAAGGCTTAAATATGGATTATTTACATCAAATACTACTGGTAACTCAATTGGAGGAGCTGTACCATTAACATCTGTTATTACTTTTTCTATTTCAATTTCCATGTCTTTTCCTATATATGTGTAAACTGTTACAACTGCACCTTCTATAGGTAATGCACCTAGTGCAGTAAATACTCTTACTTCAATAGTACCAGTATCATTTACATTCATATTCTCAACTTTATTTATAAGCATATTAGGAGCACAGTATGGTTTTGTAGCGTCATATATATTTTTATTTCCAATTGAATTATTATTATTATTATTATTTAGTTGTTTAAAATAATAAGTGTACATAAATGCAGCGCCTTTCATATTTTATTTTGCTTGCATAATATTCAATATATGCAATAATGAACTTATTTTAAAATTATAATATCAAATTTTAAGAGCATAGCCTGGGTATTGACCTGCAACATTGCAATGGATACTATAGCATTAATATTTGCTATTAAGTAGCTTCTCCTAAATTTTCACCTGGAAATTGACCCAACAATCTTGTTTCACCAAATCTCAAATTGCGATATACATCGACTATAGTATTCCAAGTTTCTTCATCAACTATGCCATTAGGGTTAAGACCAAATTTCTGTTGAAATGTAATGACAGCAGACTCTGTAATTGGACCAAAAACTCCATCTACTAAATCATATGGAACATAAGTTATATCTGTCATTGCAGTAGAAATGTAAGCAAGATATTCTTGCATAAGCAATACATCTGGACCTTCCGAACCTCTTTTAAGTGGAGTTCCTGGAAAAATTAATCTTGGTAACGAAACTGCAGCAGGAGGCAAAGTTACTAGTATCCCTAATATACTGTTATACATTGTGTTTAAAGTTTGGTTATCAATTATGCCTGTAGCAGGAAGACCCATAGTTTTTTGAAATTCAATTATAGAGTTTCGTGTTGATTCGTCTAAAATTCCGTTAATATCAACAGCTGGAATGGTAGCGTAATATGCTGACAAAACATTCAAGAAATATTCTACAAGCTGAATATAAGGAACAACCTCGCCTTCTGATATATTTGTTGTAATATCTATTGGTATATTTTGCAACAATGTACCTTGTGAAGTTAATTCTGCTAGTTTTCTAACTGCTACATAAACATTTTTAATTTTATACCAAGTTCCTTTATCAACTATTCCAGTAGATGGCAAATTGAAAGTTTTTTGAAAAGTTTTTACAGCAGATTCCATAACAGGAGAAAAAACTCCATCAGCAGGCAATATTTTTGGAATTCCAGGATAATTTGTTGATATAACATTTAGTGTGAATTGCAATAATAAAACAAGATCTCCCGTATCACCTAATTTAAGAGGAGTTCCGGGATATGTAGTTTCAATATTTCCTACTGGTGAATATTTTACTAAATTTATATCATTTCCATAATAATATTGAAGTATTTCATATGGATCATAACCTTGTTCTGCCAAATCTACAGTTCCCCATTGATACATGCCTTCACATTGAGACACTCTTCCATCGCAATATTGAGCAAAAAGAGGCTCAAGTCTGCCTTCTCTAATAATATATTGATCAAATATTTCAGCTACAATCTGCGATATATTTTCAAAAATTCCTCTATTGTAAACAAATGATTGGTCATATTGAGTTGAACTTGTTATATCAAAATTATAACCCCTGCTCCTGTACCATTCTGTGAAAATCCTATTCATAGCAATGGAAACTATAGCATGTATATTTGCTCTTAGCGCATCTTCTGGCCATGTAGGATATAATTCACTTGATGCTACATTTTCTATATAGTCGATAAAATTTACTGTTACATTTTCAGCTTCTTCATCAGGAGCACCAAGATGAACTGTTATTGTTTCGGGAACGTAAACTACTGTTACTCCAGGAATTACCGATAGTTTTTGTATATTAAATTGTTTGCTCAAATATAATCACCCCCAAGTTCAATTCCGGGATATTGTCCTGCTAATCTTTCTTCTCCGTATCTCAAATTAAGATATACGTCTATAATTTTGTTCCAAGTTTCTTCATCTACAATGCCATCTGGTGTAAGACCAAATTCTTTTTGAAATGCAATTACAGCAGATTCTGTAATTGGACCAAATACTCCATCTACAAGATTATATGGAACATATGTTATACTTGGTATGACTGAAGAAATGTATGCGAGATATTCCTGTACAACTACTACACCGGGACCTTCCGAACCTCTTTTGTATACTATATTAGGATATCCTATTCTTGGTAATGATACATAGGTAGGAGGTAATGTTATGAATATTCCTAACATGATTTTATTTATCAAATTCCATGTTTCATCATCAATTATCCCTGTAGTAGGTAACCCCATTGTTTTTTGAAATTCTATTATAGAATTTCGAGTTAACGGGTCTAATACTCCAGTTATATCAACAGCAGGAATAGTATTGTAATAAGTTGATAAAACATTAAGGTAATATTGCACAATTTGTACTCTAGGAACTACTATACCTGCCTCTATTTCCCCGCTTGGTATTTCACTGAGAAGCACGCCTCGAGAGATTAATTCGGCAAGTTTTCTAACTGCTACATATACATTTTTTATTTTATACCATGTTCCTTTGTCAATTATACCAGTAGATGGTAAATTAAATGTTGATTGGAATGTTTTTACTGCAGATTCCATTAGAGGTGAATATACTCCATCTACAGGGTATATTTTTGGAATTGCAGGATAATTTGTAGATATATTATTTAATTGAAGCTGTGCTAAATAAACATTTATTCCTGAATCCCCTAGCTTGAGAGGAGTACCAGGGTAGGTAGTTTCAATATTACCAACAGGAGCATCTTTTACTATATTTATATCAGCACCATAGTAATACTGTAAAATTTCAAATGGAGTATATCCTTCTTCAGCTAAATCTACAGTTCCCCACTGATACATACCATTGCATTGTGATACTCGCCCATCACAGTACTCAGCGAAAAGTGGTTCAACTCGCACTTCTCTAGCAATATATTCGTCAAATATTTCATCTGTAATGCTAGATATATTATCAAATATTCCTCTCTTGTAAACAAATGACTGGTCAAATTGAGTTGAATTTGTAATATCAAAATTATATCCCCTGCTTCTGTACCATTCTGTGTATACTCTGTTCATAGCTATTGAAACTATAGCATGAATATTTGCCCTAAGTGCACTTTCAGGCCATGTAGGATATAATTCGCTCGAAGCCACATTTTTTATATAATCAAGAAAACTTACAGTAACATTTTCTGCAGGTTCATCTGGTCTACCTAAATGAACAGTTATTGTTTCTGGGATAACGACTGATGTAATTCCAGGATTGACAGCGAGTATATTTTGCATATTGGATTGCATTTTCACATTTAAGCACCTCCAACTTCCGCTCCTGGAAACTGTCCTGTTGATCTTTGTTCACCATATCGCATAATACGGTATACTTCTACTATTCTATTCCAAGTGTATTCATCTATAATACCGTCTACTACGAGACCAAAATCTCTCTCGAAAGTTCTAACAGCAGATTCTGTAATCGGACCAAATACACCATCTACCTTATTATATGGTATATTCGTTATGCTTGGTATTATCGAAGAAATATATGCGAGATATTCTTGAATGATTAACACACTAGGACCTTCAGAACCTCTTTGCAATATGGTACCTGGATAAATTAACCTCGGTAAATAAACAGTAGTTGGCTGTAATTTAACTAATATTCCTAAAACACTGTTATATAATGTGTTCCATGTTTGTTCATCAATTATACCGGTAGCTGGCAAATCAACTGTTTTTTGAAATTCTATTATGGAACTTCTGGTTTGAGGTCCCATTATTCCATCAATATCAACAGCTGGTATAGTATCGTAAAAAGCTGATAAAACATTAAGAAAATATTGAACTAGCTGCACTTGTGGAACTACAGTACCTTCATCTATTATTTCATCAAATTCCTTAGGTATTTCACTTACAAGAACACCTTGGGAGGTTAATTCTGCAAGTTTTCTAATAGATACATAAACACTTCTTATTTTATACCATGTTCCCTTGTCAACAATACCAGTAACTGGTAAATTAAATGTGGTTTGAAATGCTTTAACAGTATCCTCCATATTTTGAGTAAAAATACCATTTGTAGGGCTTATTTTAGGAATTGCAGGAAAGTTTGTAGATATAACATTTAAATAAAGTTGTAATAATAAAACATATGCTCCTGCATCACCTAATTTAATAGGAGTTCCTGGATAGGTTTCTTCTAAATTACCAACAGGTGCATTTGTTACTAAATTTATATCACTTCCATAATAATATGTAAGAATATCATATGGCATATAACCTTCATTAGCTAATTCAACAGTTCCCCACTGATACAAGCCATTGCATTGTGACACACGTCCATCACAGTATGTTGTAAAAAGGGGTTGAAGTTGTCCTTGTCTAACAACATAATCATTAAATATATCATCAACAATATTTGAAATATTATCAAAAATTCCTCTGTTGTGTACATAAGACTGGTCAAATTGGGTTGTGTTTGTTATATCAAAATTATATCCTTTACTTCGATACCATTCTGTGAAAACTCTGTTTAATGCTATTGAAACTATAGCATAAACATTAGCCCGAATAGCACTTTCAGGCCAGGTAGGATACACTTCGCTAGAAGCTACATTTTTTACATAATCAATAAAATTTACAGTTACATTTTGTGCATCTTCATCGGGAAGACCTAAATGAACTGTTATATTTTCTGGTATAACTACTGTTGTTAATCCTGGTATACTCATGATTTCACCTCATTAAATTGTTGATTCGATAGGGGGAGGAGGAATTATAATTGTTTGTTCGGGAACTCTACCTTCAGTACCTGCTATAACAGGTATCATATCTACTTTATAATTAGTTGAAATTCCGGGGAATATACGTAAATCAAGCACATTGATTGTGTAATATCCTAATGCTTGTATTCTCATATTATAAGTAGAAAAATTGTACTTTTGCATTTCACTTGGTATATTGGGATCAGTCCTAACAGGTAATTCTATATTAGGTACGCTTCCATTTGCATCTGATACCAAATGTACAATTGCATTTTCTTCGCCTTCATTAACTTTAGTATAAACAGTAACTACTGCTTCAGGTACAGGAAGAGCTCCAAGTGCTGTGTATACTCTAACTGTTATGTAACCTACATTAGTTTCATTTACAGTTTCATCTTGATTAATAGTTTCATTTTGATTTGCTGGAGCATTTTCTACTGGCACTTCAGCTTTTTGTACAATCATATTTAAAGCGCGATATGGTTTGCTTGCGTTGTTCATATTTTCATATTCTTTTATGCATGTATTAATTAATGGAGTAAAATTATTGTTATACATTAAAACAAGTCACACCTTTCTTATTAAAGTTAGCTTACATACTATATTAATATATGCAATAATTAATATTTTGCTTACTTTGATTAATGAAAGAAACACAAAAATAACAAGACGGGAATAGAATATAAACTTGCAGGATAAAATAAACGTATATAAATTTTCAACTAAAAAACAAAGAAAATAAGCAATTTACTTGTAAAAGATAATTAAATTATGCAGAATAATAAAACTGTCTTGCAATTTAATAAAAAGGGTTGACTTTACTAACGAAATTGTATATTTTATATATATGTCATTTTAAAAATTAAACAGTGAAATAAATAAAGTAGGAGGTAACAAAATTGCCAAATGAAAAACTCATTGAGCTTAGAGAAAAAAGCGAGAAGATTAAATTAGGTGGCGGACAAAAGGCTATACAAAAGCAACATGATGGCGGTAAACTTACTGCTAGAGAAAGAATCTTAAAACTTTTAGATGAAGGTAGCTTTGTAGAAATCGATGCATTTGTTGAACATAGATGTGTTAATTTTGGTATGGAAGAGAAAAAAGCTCCTGGAGAAGGTGTTGTTACAGGATATGGTACTGTAGATGGAAGATTAGTATACATATATGCACAAGATTTTACTGTTATAGGTGGATCTTTAGGAGAAATGCATGCTGCTAAAATTGTAAAAGCTCAACAAATGGCACTTAAGGTAGGTGCTCCAATTATAGGAATCAATGATTCAGGTGGAGCAAGAATACAAGAAGGTGTTGATGCTTTGTCTGGTTATGGAAAAATATTCTATAACAATACAATATCATCAGGCGTTATCCCACAGATATCAGTTATTTTAGGACCTGGCGCAGGTGGAGCAGTTT
>Ga0074193_1002467_pt1 | contig 16663 bp, 11 predicted proteins | sample EPASupsiteHSE605_FD_64523 | JGI IMG/M metagenome (GOLD analysis project Ga0074193, IMG submission 64523) | Bioremediated contaminated groundwater from EPA Superfund site, New Mexico - Sample HSE6-05 | ecosystem: Environmental > Aquatic > Deep subsurface > Groundwater > Contaminated ... | reverse complement strand
TTTCAGCTTATTCAAAGTATGATTGAAGAGTTGCCGGAAACCAGCCCAATTCGAGTTCTGAATCATATCGAGAAATATTTTTATACATACCTTGGTGATTTTTATGATAAAGAGATGAGCAGTTATTTTCTCAAAGGTATCTCTTCTCTATATGGATCAGAAAATCCGATTTTATTAACTGAGCAATTTTATAAAAAGCACAACGAATTAATCTTATCAAAAGTTCGCGAGAATCATGAAAACATTTTTATCTCCCAACCTGAAATTCTCATATTATTTGAGAGATTACAGAACAGCAAGTATGGTTTAATTAGATATTGGGATACGCTCTATCCACACGATGAGCTAGAAAACATCGCAAATATTTGGGGTACATCAATAGATTAAGGCTGGGTACAAATAGTAAATCAGACATTTTAGGAGGTATTACAATGGAGAAAGAGTTTACTGACGAACAGCTAAGCGAGCAAATCAGCAAGAATTCAAAGGGTGCAGAGGAATTACTTGAAGACGAAGACAAAATGGAACGGTTTTTGGAACGTCTTGAGCAAAAACTAAAAAAAGTTCCTGTAGTGGGAAAACAATTATCAAACGTTCCGATGTTAGTTTCATTAGTAAAATCGTATGTGCAAAAGGATTATCAAGATATCCCAATTGGTAGTATAATAGCAATTATAAGCGCACTAATATACTTTGTATCACCAATCGATTTATTGCCAGATAGCATCCCAGTTTTAGGGTACGTAGATGATGCAGCGGTATTTGCATTTGTTTGGAAAATGGTTGAAGATGATGTTGAAGATTATAAAAAATGGCAAGAGAAAAACGGAAAAAGAATAATTAAGGACTAGATCTAGAAAATGGTTTAGGCGACTTGTGTCAAGATTTGTTAAATATTGAGAACTAACCTAACGCCTCGTTTTTGGACACTATTTGGACACTACAGACACAAAAAGACACCGAAAATTAGAGCAAGCCAGAAAAGTCTATGCTCAATTATGCTAGTATTATCAACGGTTACAGCGATTTGGGCAAAGTTAGAAAAAGCTCAAGAGGTAACTGGCAGTCAGAAGGTCAACGGTTCGATCCCGTCCGTCTCCACCATAAAAAAGTCTGTAGTATCAATGACTACAGACTTTTTTATTTTGTCCCGTTTCCTCATCTTTTGCTATTTTCTAACGCCAGTTCTAACACCTATATGGTTTTCTCCGCAAGGCAGCTTGAGAGCATATCCGCCATATATCACGGTCATCCGATGCTTTGAGCAATACGCCGGAAATCATGCCCCAGAGTTGGATGAACAGGACGCGCGGAGAAATCTGCTACTTGGCTAAGGAACAGCGTTTAGCACTGGGGACGGTGAACGCACACAATTCGGCGATTCGCTTATGACACCTTTTCGAACTGGCTGTTGTACAGTTCCGCATAAAAGCCGCCTTTTTCGAGAAGCTCCTGATGGCTGCCGCTTTCGACAATGTCACCGTCATTCATAACCAGAATAATATCGGCATTTTTAATCGTGGAAAGACGGTGGGCTATGACGAATGACGTCCTTCCCTCCATTAGCTTATCCATGGCCCGCTGAATTAAAACTTCGGTGCGGGTATCGACCGAGCTCGTCGCCTCGTCGAGTATAAGCATCGGAGCGTTTTTGATCATAGCTCGCGCTATCGTTAGCTGCTGCTTCTGGCCTGCCGAGAGACTCGATTCGTCACTCAGGACTGTGTCATAGCCATGAGGAAGCGTCTTGATGAAATGATGTATTCCGACCGCCTTGCAGGCCTTTACGACCTCGGCATCGCTCACGCCCTCTTTGCAATACACGACATTTTCCCTGATTGTTCCCTCAAACAGCCATGTGTCCTGAAGGACCATGCAGAAAAGATCATGTACATTTTCACGGGAAATCTCGCTAATGAGCGTGCCGTCGATAAATATTCCTCCGCTCTGGATTTCATTAAAACGCATAAGCAAATTGACCATAGTAGTTTTGCCCGCGCCCGTAGGCCCAACTATTGCGACCTTCTGACCGGGTTTCGCCACTGCTGAGAAGTCATTGATGACAGTAACATCGGAGTCCTCGTAACCGAAACGAACATTTTTGAATTCCACTTCACCTCTGATGTTTGTAAGCTGCTTTGTCTTATTGCTTTCATCAGCCATTTCTTCCTCTTCGAGGAATTCAAACACACGCTCGCTTGCGGCGGCTGTGGATTGAAGGCTCGTCATAGCTTGCGCGAGCTGCGAGAGCGGCTGCGTGAATAGCCTGATATAAATCATGAAAGCTACTATTACTCCGAAGGAAATCGTGCCGTTTATGGCAAGTATCGCTCCAGTTACACAGACCGCCACATATCCGAAATTGCCGATAAATGTCATAAGCGGCATCATAAGGCCGGACAGGAACTGTGACATGAAAGCGCTGTCACAGAGCTTGCCGTTAATCTCATCAAATTTTCTCTTTGCTTCTTTCTCGCCGTTGTACAGCTTCACGACATTGTGTCCTGCATAGATTTCTTCAACATGACCGTTCATAGCGCCGAGGTGTTTCTGCTGACGGTAAAAATACTTTTGTGATTTCTTCATGATTACCATCATCAATACGAATCCGATCAAGGTTGCGGCAATCGCGGCCAGTGTCATTATGACGTCGGTGGCAAGCATCATGATGAGCGAACCTATAAACTGCGTCGCGGCGGTTACGAGCATGCCTAAGCTCTGATTCATTGTCTGCCCGATAGTATCAACGTCGTTGGTCACGCGGCTGAGTATATCGCCGTAGGATGTCCTGTTGTAATAGCTTACCGGGAGTCTGTTGATCTTGCTTGAAACGTCTGCGCGCAGTGTTCTGGTGACCTTCTGTGTGACGGTTGCCATTATGAAGCCCTGGGAATATGCGAGCAGCAAGGAAAATCCGTAAATTACGGCGAGTGTGACGCATATTTTTCCAACAGCACTCAAATCGATTCCGGTCATCATTCCTTTTGTGATGAGATCAGTGACAGCACTGAGCTTATTGGGTCCCAAGACAACCAGTATTGCCGCTGCAACTGCGCATATAAGCGCAGCAATGATGGCTGGCAGCTGAGGTTTGCAATAACCGATCAGCTTAATCAGGGTACCTTTGAAATCTTTTGCTTTTTCACCGGTTGAAGCCATCCCCGGACGCCCGCCCATTCCTCCGCGCTGCGGCTGAGTCTCCGTTTTGGTATCGCCGATATTATATTCATTCTTACTCATTATGCAAGTTCCTCCTTTGACAGCTGTGAGAGCGCAATTTCCTGATAAACAGGGCAGTTGCTCATAAGCTCATTATGTGTGCCAATGCCGACCAACCGTCCCTCTTCTAGCACGATAATTCTATCCGCTTCCTTGATCGTTCCAATACGCTGAGCAACGATAAGGGATGTGATATCGGCAGTTTTTTCTTTCAATGCCTGACGCAGAGCCCTATCTGTCTTATAGTCAAGAGCTGAAAAGGAGTCATCAAAAATATATATTTCCGGTTTTCTGCAAACAGCGCGGGCAATTGAAAGCCTCTGCTTCTGGCCACCGGACAGGTTCGTTCCTCCCTGTGCTACTGCTCCATCCAGCTGCCCTGGAATATTGTCAACGAAGGCACGGCTCTGAGCGATCTCAATTGCATTCTTTACGTTCTCCTCCGTATAGGTATCTCTTCCGTTATCACCGTAGGCGACGTTGGATTCGACCGTTCCGGAGAACATAACCGCTCTTTGCGGAACGTATCCGAACTTGTTGTGAAGCGCCTCCTGCGTGTATTCTCGGACATTGATGCCATCAATCAGCACCTCACCCTCAGTCGTATCATAAAATCGCGGGACCAGGTTAATCAGCGTACTCTTGCCGCTGCCCGTTGAACCGATGAACGCGACCGTCTCGCCCTTGTGAGCCTTGAAGCTCACATCTTCCAGCACATATTCCGAAGCGTCGGGATATTTGAAGCTGACATTGCGGAATTCGATTTCACCCTCCACGCCCTTGGGTGACTGTGTCACATTTCCGTCAAGTATCGTGGGCTTAGTTCCGATAACTTCGGCAATACGTTTTGCCGCCACAGAGGCACGGGGCAGCATAATGAAAATCATGCTTACCATCATAAATGACATTACTACCTGTATAGCGTAGCTCATAAAAACGACCATGTTGGAAAACAGCGTGATTTTGTCCGCCATACCGGCTGAATTTATGAGATATGCGCCAATCCAATATATTGAAAGGCTTAGTCCGTTCATTATCAGCGACATTCCCGGCATCATAATCGCCATGACACGGTTTGCATAGAGGTTGTTCTGCGTAAGCTCGTCGTTGGAGCGGTTAAACTTGTCTTCCTGATATTTCTCGGCATTATACGCTCTAACGACACGGATACCCGTAAGATTTTCTCTTGTCACCCGGTTGAGATTGTCCGTCAGGCCCTGAATTTTTCTGAACTTCGGAACAGCAAACGCGATGATGATGCAGATCATTATGGTAAGAACCACTACCGCGACACCTGTCGCTAATGTCCATTGCCAGCCCTTGCCCGCAATTTTTGTTATAGCCCAGACAGCCGTAATCGGTGCTTTGATAATCAGCTGAAGGCCCATGGCAATGAGCATCTGAACCTGTGTAATATCGTTTGTGGAACGTGTAATCAAGCTGGCTGTGGAAAAGCCGTTAATCTCCTGCATTGAAAAGGCTTCGACTTTATCAAACTGCAATTCCCGAAGCTGTTTGCTGAAATTAGATGCGACACGTGCCGCAAACCCAGCGACGACGAATGAAAACACAAGACTCCCAAGTGCGCAAAGGAGCATCCATCCGCCGGCAGAGAGAATTTCATTCATCGTGCTGCCCGGAGTCTTGATGAGCACCGTTATCTTGGCCATGTAATCCGGCAGTTTTAAATCAAGGTAAACCTGCCCGACTATAAATACTGTGCTGCAAAGTACGAGCAGCCACTCTTTCCTTCTCATGTACTTTAATATTTTGATCATTCCCAAAAACCTGCCTTTTGTTTTATAGATGTCATCTTAACCACACAAGATGAACCATATGTGAACTTTATAAAGAAAAATGCCGCCCTTTTTGTTTAAGGACGGCATTTATTAAGTTTGTCTTTTTTACGTTTCATTTACAGGTAATGTTACGGTGAATGTTGAGCCTGCTCCCGATTTGCTGGAAACCACTATGCTTCCAGCCGAAACATCAAGAATTTTTTTTACAAGGGCGAGTCCGAGGCCATGCCCCTCTGTTGCATGTGACGTATCGCCCTGATAGAACTGTTCAAAAATCCGCCCCTGCGTTTCTTTGTCCATGCCCTCACCGTTGTCGGAAATTTTAACTGTTATTCCGCTGACGCCTGCACGTGCCCATATGGTAATCAGCCCGTCTTCTCCGGTAAACTTGATGGCATTGTCAAGCAAATTGCTCCACACCTGCGCGAGCAGCGGCTCATTCCCAATACAAACAATTTCCGTTACGTCCATATCAACGGACATATTTTTCATACTCCAAGCCGGCTGAAGCAGCAGGACTGCCTGGCGAAGCTGTTCGTCCAGTCTGAATCCTTCCGATTTTTCCTGTATCTTCTGGTGATCCAGCTTTGAAATACTAAGCAGGTCACCTGTAAGCTTAATAAGTCTCAAGCTTTCATTTTGTATTGTAAGGCTGTATTCATGGCGTTCTTCATCAGTGATCTTATTACTGTCAAGCAATTCGGCATATCCGCAAATTACAGACAGCGGTGTTTTAAATTCATGGGAGACATTAGAGATGAAGTCCTTGCGTAAATACTCATTTGTCTTTAATTCCTGCGCCATCAGTGTAAAATCACGGGCGAGCCGCCCGGGTTCATCCCGTCTTCCAATACCTCGAACAGTGATGTCGAAGTTCCCGGCCGCTATCTGCTTGGTAGCATTGGACAGCTCAACTATAGGTGATACAGCTTTGTGTGCAACTATCACGTTAATAATTATAAAAATTAAAATAATTAGGATAGGAGTAATGATTTCTCTTACAGCAAAACCTGGAACAATCAAATCCTGAACGTTTTCTTTAAAAAACACCTTGGTTATAAGCATGGAAATCGGTACCGAAAGAACAGACGCAGTCAGAACTGTGCATGTCATCATAAGTATCAGTCTGGTTCTCATGTGCTTCATTTTTTGATCACCGCCTTATATCCAAGACCTCTGACAGTATCTATTTCAAAATCCTCTGAATGAAGGAATTTCTCGCGTAAGCGCTTTATATGAACATCAACGGTACGTGGATCGGTTTCGCTGTCATAGCCCCATATTTCATCCATAAGCGTCTGCCGCGTAAAAATCTTTTTGGGATATGACAAAAGCAATTGCAGCAGATAAAACTCCTTTTGAGGGAGAGAGATTGACTGATTGCCTGTATTAACCATAAGTGCGTCCGAATCCAGGAATGTGGTTCCAACCGTCAGGATATGCTCACTGGATAAATTAGAGCGGCGCAGAAGGGCCTCGACCCTAAGCAGCATTTCCTCAAAGTCAATCGGCTTCACCATATAATCATCCGCACCGGTTTTGAAACCCTTTCTCTTATCTTCAAAGGTTTCTTTTGCTGTGACCATGAGTACAGGAATCGTGATATTTGCATTGCGCAGCTCGCCTGTCAATTCATAACCGTCCATCTTCGGCATCATAATATCCGCAATTATCAAGTGGATGGAGATATCCTCAAGTACTTTTAATGCCTCCACGCCGTTGCCTGCCTCAAAGGCACTATATCCCGCGTGTGTTAAGTGAATGCACATCAGTTTTCTGAGCTTCTCGTTATCCTCAACCACCAAAATATTAATCATGTCACACCTCAAATGGGTAATACATTTATTGTCTCAATGGTAACATATCCTTGCAATGTGAACTGAATATGAACTGATTGTGCCGTTAACTGTTTATTTTGAATTTTTTCAATGAGGTTATCCGGTAAAAGGTCAATTTGGGGGTGCACACCCGATACTTCGGGAAAGCGTCTGACTGGGGGTCAGAAGTGGAGCGGTTCGATTCCGTCCGTCTCTGTCAAAGAACAGCCTAAAACGAAAGTTTTAGGCTGTTCTTTGTATTTTTTAAGACTTTTCTCCGGGGCGTAGCTAAGCCGGGTGCGTTAGATATTTGTTAGATAAGTATGAAATATCAAGAAGAGCACCCGCATGAATGGCGCTCTATTTTTGTTATTAAGATTGAAAGGCGGTAAAATAAATGTTAGAATACGCTGTTGGATGTCTAAGCACTTTGAGAATCAGCACCCCTCGGCGCGGGTAAAAAATGCACGTGAAATTTGGGCTGTACTAAATCAATAATGCTAAATGTTGATAATGGAGCGCTTTGCTTCTAACTGAAGAATAGCGCAATACAGCTTTGTTATTGAAAGGAAACTGTTATGAAGAAAATTTTTGAACCTGTTTCTTTGGAAAATCTAACCCTCAAAAATCGCATTATCAGAAGCGCAACCCTGACAAATAAGGACTGCGAGGACGGGGTTATACTGCCACACTTAAAAGAGAGCAGCGCAGCTCTTGCAAAGGGAAATGTCGCCCTTATTATCACAGGCATGATGGGAATCGGCGTAAATTCCTGCGCCGCGGATTTTATGCCGAGGACTTATATCGACGGCTTTCCAGAAAAACTGCGCGAAATAGTTGACGCCGTTCACGAAAATGGCGGCAAAATCGTTGTTCAGATAAGTCACTGCGGAGCAAACGCGATGGTGTTTGAGGAGGGTGAAAACCCGTGGGCTCCCTCGGATATTACCTCTGTCATGGGATTTGAGGCTAAGGAAATGACAAAAGAGCAAATTGAGCGGGTGGTAAAAGACTTTGGAAAAGCCTCTAAAATCTGCAAAGACTCAGGGGCGGACGGAGTTCAGCTCCACTGTGCGCACGGCTATCTGCTGAGCGAGTTTTTGAGCCCGTATTATAACAAGCGCACCGATGAATACGGCGGCGGAATTGAGAACCGTGCCCGTATCGTTTTTGATGCTTATGCTGAGATAAGAAAGCAAGTGGGCGACGATTATCCTGTAATGGTAAAAATCAACTACTCCGACCTAATCGGCGAAGAAGGTCTTTTACCGGGGGACAGCACCTGGGTATGCAGAGAACTTTCAAAACGCGGAATCAGTGCCATCGAAGTCAGCTCCGGCCTCGCGCTGACAAAGGAAACGAGGCCTTCTCTGAAGGTTGAGGAGGGAGCAATGGAAGGACACTTCACGGAAGGCGCGCTAAAGCTTTCAAATGAGCTCGAAACGCCTATAATCAGTGTCGGAGGCTACCGCACAAAGGAGCAGATTGAGCACGTTCTAAACGAGGGCAACATTGCCGCAATCGCGATGTCAAGGCCCTTTGCTAACCCTATGTATATCGCCGACTGGGACAAATAGGCCTTAGAATCAGCGGCTGTCATTGGCCGCAGCTCCGCTGCCGAAACATGCGCAACATATAGACGTACAAACATATAGTCCGGAGATTTGCCTCTTTCTGGATGCTTCGGGAGCGCGTCTGCCCGACAGATTGAAGTGGGGCGGTTCGATTCCGTCCGTCTCCACCAGAAAAACAGCCTAACACTTACGTTTTAGGCTGTTTTTCGTGTATTTTGAGAACTTTTACTCCGCATATGATATATCACAAACCATTGTCACTTTCTCTCCGAAAAGCCCTTTTCAGGCGACCACTCGCACTTGCCCTCAAGCTCATAGTGGCAGTTACAGCAGTCGTCTCCGTCCCCCAGGGTCTTTGTTCGCACAAAACCGTTACCCATAACACTTGAAAACAGATAGTCCATGCGGCATATGCCGGGCAGGAGTCCGTCAGCGTCAAAATCGTGAGAAAGCTTTTTCATAGCGCATTCGGTTATATCAATTTCAAAGCTGTTTTTATCAATTTCGCGGTAAGTGACTTTCCAATCGTAAGGATGAAGCTCTCCGCGGTTTTGGCGTTTAACATGGGCCGCAGCCTTTTTTCGAAAGCCGTTCATATAGGATTTACCGGAAAAATGCAGGAATGGGCTTGGTATCGCCGTCGCCATTTTCTCGTTCATTTTCCAAATGTTCTCAATCGTCTCTTCCTGAGAAAGCCCGAGTGAAAGGAAAGATTTGTACCATGCGATGTACGGAGGTCCGAAGTCGTAGTTAAAGGAGAATATGCTCTCGCCTATGTCGGGGACTCCGGGCAGGATGCTGTCGAAGTTGATTTTTGAAAGGGCTCGGAAGGACTGCCAGAACTTCGCCCCGTATTTTTCGATGATAAAGCCTCTGCTTCGCGCCATGATAAAACGGTAAATAAGCCTTGTCATATACTTCACCTCCTGCGGAGCTTTTTTGCAAGTTTAACAAGCTCATACCAAAAGACTGACACCGCAGCGATACCGAGGCAGGAGAAGAACTGGGCGGCGGACAGAGCTTCGAGCTTCAGAAATGTGTTAATTGGCGTGTAAAGTACGAGCAAAAGCCCGGCGACTGTGACGATATTGGTGAGCGACATAATCTTATCGCAGGCAAGGCGTTTAATAGACTTATACGCAAAGTCGCGGTCGGAGCTGTTAACCTGGACCAAAAACAGGTTGGAGAGCATGATTATTGCAAGACCCATAGCGCGCGCCATAGGTGCGTTTCCGGGGTTTCCGCCAAGCATATAAAAATATGTTCCGAAGGAGGCCGCGAAGATTATAAGACCTTGAACAATGCTTTTAATAAGAATTTTTGCGTTTACAATGCTTTCATTGGGGTTGCGTGGAGGACGGTCCATGATATCCGATTCTGCCGGTTGACGCTCCAGAACTATAGAACACGTGGGGTCTATAATCAGCTCAAGCAAAACGACATGCAGGGGTAAAAGCAAGAGCGCGGAGGGTGAGATGCCGAGTATTGGCGCGAGCAATGAAGCAAACGCGATTGGTATATGTATCGTAAAGACATATCCGACTGCTTTGCGGATGTTGTCGTAGATTCTTCTGCCGTCGCTGACGGTTTCAACAATAGTTGTAAAGTTATCGTCCATGAGGATTAGGTCCGCCGCCTCGCGGGAAACCTCGCTGCCGCGCTTACCCATGGCGATTCCTATATCAGCGTATTTCAAAGCCGGAGCGTCGTTAACGCCGTCGCCGGTCATGGCGACGATTTCGCCGTTGTCCTTAAAGGCTTTTACTATTCGCATCTTATGTTCGGGAATAACGCGAGAAAAAATGCTGACGTTCTTGACCTTTTCGCGGAGCTCCTCGTCGTTCATAGCGTTAAGCATATCGCCGGTTATAATGTTTTCGTAATCGTGCATACCGATTTTATTCGCAATGGACGAAGCGGTTATGCCGTTGTCACCCGTTATCATAACGACGCGGATGCCCGCCCTGCTGCAAAGAGCGATGTCGTTTGCAATACCTTCTCTCGGGGGATCGGAAAGACCTACAAGGCCCAGCAGGGTAAGTACGCAGCAACTTATGCTTTCCGGAATGTCCGCCTCGGTCTGCGGTTTCATCGTCGCTACGGCGATTACGCGAAGACCTTCCCTGGACATTTTCAGAATCTTATAATCGGCTTTTTCCCGCTCTTCGTCTGTAAGGCGGCACACGGTCAGGATTTTTTCAGGCGAACCCTTTGCGGCTATGATGATTTCACCGTTTCTGCGCCAGACGTGACCCATCATCTTAAGCTCGTTTGTAAAGGCGTATTCGGAGAGAAGTTTTCCGTCAAAAAGGTGTTCCTTTGTTATACCATGTCTGTCGCAGCAGGCAAGCATTGCTTTTTCCATAGGATCATAAGCGTCAGTTTCGCAGCCAAGGCCCATTGTTTCAATTAGCTCATAGTCGTCTCCGTTTAATGCCCAAGTATCTGTTACGGTCATCTGGTTCATCGTAATAGTACCCGTTTTATCAACACAAAGGACAGAAACAGCACCCAAAGTTTCAACGGAGGGAAGCTTGCGTACAAGCGAGCTTTTCTTCGCAAGCCGCCATGCGCCCATGGAGAGGAAAACTGTGAGAATAACCGGAAATTCCTCAGGTATCATTGCCATTGCAAGTGTGATACCCGAGAGCACGCTCTCAATAAGTCTTGCACCGGTTGTGTGGTCTGGAATGTTAACGTAAGTAAAAACGCCGACAAGTGCGAAAAGCACGGCGGCTATTCCCGCGCAGAGCCTGACAAGCTTACCCGTCTGCTTCTGAAGCGGCGTGTCCTCGACTGGCGCGGAGGCGACATTGGCACCGATTTTGCCGTATTCCGTTGAAGGACCGATTTTGTCAACCAGAACCGTTGCCGTGCCCTGGGTGACAAGCGTACCGGCATAGCAATAGTCACGGCGCCAATAATCCGTCGTAGGCTCTGCACTTTCAGTATTGATCTTCCATACTCCCTCAGCCTCGCCGGTAAGCGAAGATTCGTCCACGCAAAGGTCGTTGCATCTTATAACAACGCCGTCGGCAGGAATTTTTACTCCCTCATAAATCATCATCAAATCGCAGGGGACAATGTCAGCACTTGCGATGATTTTTTCTTCTCCGTCACGTATGACCATAACCTGCGGAGCGGATAAATCTCTCAGCGCACTCAGAGTTTTATCGGTTTTCCATTCCTGAATAACGTCGATGCTGATTATACCGATAACGAATATCAGCATAATTGCGCCGTCGCGCGGTTCACCGAGGATAAAATAAATAATCGCAGCTACAATAAGCAGCAAAAACATCGGCTCGCAGATGATGTGGAAGGCTTTTTTGATTAAACTTTCCTTCTTCTGCGGGGTCAATTCGTTTTTGCCGTATTGCTCCTGCAATTTCTCGGCTTCGGCAGAGCTAAGCCCTGCCATATTTTGTCTGATGGCTGTCATAACAGTTACCTCCGTTTTTGCCTTTCGGCATTCGTATGATAGCTCTATGGCACTTCATTTAAGGTCTATCCGCCAGTGTGCAGCAAAAAAAGCACGCTACGCGGAACATACCACTGTCCCACATAACGCGCGTTAGCGCATCCTGCTGCCGTTTTCCCACGGCCCAGCCCCATGACCGAACAATCGGTTCATCGCCTGCTCAGTTTGTACTGTTGATCTCGCATTTCAATTTTGAAATGTAATGCAGTGCAAAGAGATTATTTTTAGAAATTACCATGAACCCATGTAAATGTCAAGGGATATCTGTCGAATGAAAGACTATATTATTCAAGTAAATCCTCCAATGGGCTCTGTCATTCATATTACGCAAGACTCCGAACCGTCCTTCGGAATTCCTTCCACGGCGCTGCTTTTACCAACCGGGGTAAGCTCTTCTCCAACTTTGCAGTTGTGCCACCCGCATATTTTTCCTTCACACGTACAGGCTTGTAATCATCTGGATAATAGTGTATATTATGTTTATATTCTGGTAAATATCTGATATCCGTCTCTATATTATGTTCGGCCGGTCCCGAAAAAATCAGTATTCAGCTCTAAGAAAAGGGGGGATTTGTTTGACTGAGCAGGTAAACAGAATTAGAACAAGCGCCTTGTTTCGACTGATCTTCAAAACGTCAAGCATAAAAGAATTCATGGAAAATTATGCGGATGAGCTGCGTTTGCCTTCTTTCGGCGAATACATATCAGGCTTATGTATCAATTGCGGTGAAGTTCCGGAGCGAATCATCAAGCGGGCCAATATTGAGCGCTCCTTCGGTCATCAGCTTTTCAAAGGGACAAAAAAGCCTTCGCGGGATACTGTCTTACAATTGGCTTTCGGATTCGAGGCTGATGTAGATACGGCGCAGGAGTTATTAAAACACGCCGGAATGAGCGCCCTTTACCCGCGGGTTAAGCGAGATACTGCAATTATTTACTGCTTGCATAACCACTTTACAATCGTGGATACCCAAAATGTTCTCAACGACATGAGTCTGCCATTGATCGGAGGAGGAAAACGAAATGACCGATGTGAAAGCCGCCGTTAGCGATATTGAAAGCGCTTTTGGCGAATCACTCTATCCCCCAGAGTTTTTGGAAAAATACGATCAGCTGGAGTGCCTGTCAGCGAGCCACGGCACGGAAACCTTTCTGGTAAAGCAAAAAAACGGCGAACAGCTCTTAGTGGCCAAGTGCTACGATAAAAGCCTTTATTCCTTCGTACATGAAAGCGACATTTTGAAATCTCTCCATCACAGCGGGTTGCCGGTCTTTGCCGATGAATTCCAAAACGATGTGACGGTTTGCATTGTGCGCGAATATGTGGAGGGGGAACCGTTAAATAAATACATAGCTGAGAATCATCCCTCGAATGATGATATAATTGGTATCGGCGTTGAGCTTTGTGACATTCTCGTCTATCTTCACGGACAAAAAAGCCCCGTTATTCACAGAGATATCAAGCCTCAGAATGTTATTGTAAAAGATGACGGACAGATCGGGCTCATCGATTTCGATATCGCCAGAGTATATAACAGCGAGTCGGAAACCGATACTCAGTTTTTCGGCACAAGGGAATACGCGCCGCCGGAGCAATATGGCTTTTCTCAGACAGACTCACGCACGGATATATACTCCTTCGGTATACTGCTGCGCTATATGCTGACAGGCAGCGAGCGAGAAGACCCAAAGGTCCATGTATATAAACCGCTGGCGCGCATTATCGGAAAGTGTACCGCCTTCGCTCCGAGGGAACGCTTCGCGAGCGCCGAGGCGGTGAAAAGGGCGCTGCTCTCGGCGAATCCGAAAGCGCAAAGGACTCGCAAAACGCTTATTGGTCTTTTCTCGGCCGCAGTGCTGGTCCTGTGCGTGTTCGGAGGAATTAAATGGTATCAGTACGCTACCTTCGATCCTTTTTCCGAGGGGTCTATCCCCGCTGTTATGACGGACTCGGAAAGAGTGTCCGACGCCGTATCCTATATGAAGAATAAATATGGCACGGAGCTGTTCGATGACCCGGAAAGCTATGCGGATATAGGGTTTGTGAAAACCATCCTGACCGACGTATACGGCTACGACAGCGATTACGCGCATGCCCTGCCGGAAGAAGACGGCCCGCCGCATGAGAGCGAAAACAACTTTCTCCCCTGGGGAATGGGCGACGAACAATATCTTGCACGGGACATCATGGTCTATGTTGCAGTTAAAATATATTGGGCGGATAAGGTTTCAGATTACTCAAGCCTCGAGGACGACAACGGATACTATCCCGGCGTCCGTGTTGCTCTTGCTTTCGCGGAAGAAACGGGAATACTCACAGGAGCAGGACGTCCGGAGGATATAACCAAAGGCGAGGTGGCAATCCTTCTTGCAAATGCCGACAGGGTATTCGAAGCGACAAAGGAATAGAGCGCAGAATTATTTCAAAAGGTGGGCTGTCAGCCCACCTTTTTCTTTAGGTGGTTTTGTAAAATAATGGTGTCACTAATATACAGGAGGAACTATTATGAGGCGGAAAACACTATCTGTTTTTATGGTGCTTTGCATACTGTTTGCGCTGCTTCCCACAGCGGCTTCAGCCGACGAGCCATTAACGGGCATGGTAAACCTTCAAAAAACGGCAGGCGGCAGTATCGAACAAATCAGCACGGAACAGGCGGCTATTCTATGGAACGGCAATACCGGAACCCAAACCCTGACGCTTGAGGAAGTCGAAGGAGAGAGCAGGATGAACGCGCATTACAACATAGTCGCCAACGCGGGCTACTATATCGTAAGCGCGACACTCTATCCCGTTGGGGGAACGCCAAGCTCGGTTTCGTTCTATTCGTATGTGACCAGCGGCGGAGGCGGCTTCTTCGGCCGTGTGCTGGACGGCTCGGACAATCTGATTGCGGGTGCTTTGCGCTGGATGGCGGCAGACGGCGACCGGCTGGAAGTCGTATTCGGGAGCACCTCTGCCTCCCGCGCAATCATATCCGCCGAGGGGGAAATGGGTCTTAGTCTCGCACAAGCCCTCCCCGGCGCAAATAATGTGATTATCCAAGATACCTTCGCCATCACCAATGATATAAATATCGCAAAAGACACGGAAATCCAGAATGGCACGGTGACGGTCGATGCCGGCGCTGTACTAAACATAAACGGCTGCAGCTTCGGCCCCAATTTCACCAAGGACACCGTGAATCCGAGCGCGCTTACCAACAGCGGCACAATCAACGTGAACAGCAGCGGAGAATTGGTATTAATCGATGAAAACAGCGGCAGCATCGTCATAAACAGCGGCGGTGTCATGGAAGCGGGCGTTATAAACAAGGCTGGCGGAAGCATTGCCGTGGAAAGCGGCGGCGAAGTTCGCTGTGCCATGGGCGCCAGCATACAAAATGCGGGGCAGTTTACCGTTGACGCCGGCGGCACTTTGAAACCTCAGAAAGGCCAGGGCTTCTGCAACTCTTATAATTCCTCCGAAGGAACGCTGACGCTGAACGGCGATGTCGTATTCAACGTAGGTTTCTGGTCAGATTTTTCTCAGGGAACCGTTAATGGAGCAGGGCGTTTTATAATCAATTACAGAATTGAAGCAAGCAATCTCGCCGCCCTTCAAAGCGTGATCTCCGGAAAAGAGCTTACAATTGTCAATGAGTCCATTGTCGAACTGGGCAGCGCCGCTGATTATTCGGCTTTTAAGGCCGCGGTAACCGGCAGTTCCGCTCGGGCGGTCTATTTAACCGACGCCGTTATAGCCATCGACGAGGATTTGAGTATCACCGACAAGAACGTCTATCTGGAGGGTTCTTCCGCGCTGACGCTGGACTCAGGAAAAACCCTGACGCTTACGGACACCGGCGGCACAGGTTCCCTGTGCGGTCTGACAAACAACTTTACCGGCAGCGAAAACAGCACAAGGCCATCCACCAGCTTTACCGTAAACGGACGAATGGTCCTGGCAAACGGTGCGAGCCTTGGCGGCTACATCGGCACCATCACCATCGGAGACAGCGGCGTTATCGATAACAGCGACGGCAGCATACAAGTCCGCTACCCGATGTATTGCAACGGCAGCATTACCAACATGAGCTACGCAGACAGGGCAGACACCGGTCATCTGCGCATATTTACAAATGGCGTCGTGGTCAAAAACGGTGTTGCAATCCTCGGCGAGCAGAGCGGTAGTGTCGATACGGCTCAAAATGACGCGTCAGTGTCAAGCATGAGCATCTCTCGTGCAACGGAGCTTTTGGATGACACAATTTATGATTCCGGTGAGGCTGTCAACATTACGCTCACAAAGAACCTTACCATTCCCTCCGGCACGCTTTTGTGGGTGCCGAAGATTGAAACCTATGGCAACTATGTTAACCTCATGGGCAGCATCCCTAACCCTAGTACCGGAACCGCCTCGCTTACGGTGGACAGCGGCGTCACGTTAACAATAGCGGCCGGCGGCACTCTGCGCCTGAACGGACCGCTTACCAATAACGGCACTCTTTATTATAACGGTTCTGTTACCGGCGACGGCGCAATCGGTGGTACCGGCCTGTTTGTCCTCGCCCCCAATACCACGATAAAAATTACCACGGGCGGTGGAACGATAAAGGGCGCAAATGATGCTCAAGCAATCGAAACCGAAGCGGGAAAAGGCTACACCGTGGGCAGCGACGGTATACTGATTACAAGCCACTCAATTTACGCCGCCGACAACAGTCTTGACCTGACTGCAGGCTCCGCTCTGGGCGGGCTGACGCAAAACGGCGCGGCACTTGCTCCTCCTGC
>Ga0074193_1002465_pt1 | contig 16678 bp, 20 predicted proteins | sample EPASupsiteHSE605_FD_64523 | JGI IMG/M metagenome (GOLD analysis project Ga0074193, IMG submission 64523) | Bioremediated contaminated groundwater from EPA Superfund site, New Mexico - Sample HSE6-05 | ecosystem: Environmental > Aquatic > Deep subsurface > Groundwater > Contaminated ... | reverse complement strand
CCATTCTGTAACTACAGGAATAATTCTGTTTGTTATATTTGACACCATCTCAGCTGAGATTTCAACATCATAAAGATTCTTGATCTGTTCAGTTATATCTCTTGTAGTCATTCCAGCTGCATAAAGAGCCATAATCTTATCTTCAATTCCTGTTACGTTTCTTTGATATTTAGGAACAATTTTAGGCTCATATTCACCATTTCTATCACGTGGTATATTTAACTCAACTGGTCCTAGTTCAGTTTTTATACTCTTTTTAGAATATCCATTTCTACTATTTGTGGTTTGTTTTTCAGCAACATCATACTTATCGTATCCAAGCTGTGTATCTATTTCTGCTTCTAATGCTTCTTGTAGCACATCTTTAAACATTTCTTTCATAGCAGCTAAAACATCATTTGGGTTTTTAAAGTTCTGCTCATTAACATAATTTCTTAAAATTTCTTTAGAAATATTCGACATAAAAAAACACTCCTTCTTGTATATATTTGGTATTTATTTATCCAAATTCTTGCCAAGAAAGAGTGCTTTTTATTCACTTTACACAAAAATTTTTACAGGCTCCCAAAAGTCGACTATTCCCTTACATAAGAGATTAAATCTTTTAAGCTTCCTTTCTGTGTATAATCCACTGGTCTATCATATACGGCAAGCATGCCTATTTCATCATTTGTTAATTCCTCTTTCTTTTTATTTTTTATTTTCCATTTTAGTAATGTCATAAGAAATTTATCAAATGAATTTAGTTTTTTATAATTAAATCCACCTCGTAGATAAAAAAATTTAATATATTTTTGTTGTTCTTGAGTAAAGTTTTTATCTCTAACTTCATTTATTATATTTTCTCTTACTGGTGATGCTCCCGTTGCAAAAACCACTAATTTTTTATCTTTAAGTCTGTCAATGTTTTGTGTAATTAACTTGACACCGTTAATGCCTACTGCATACAAACCACCGCCAAAAATTATATTATCATATTCAGTCAGCATACTAACAGTTACCTTTGATACATTAAAAATATCCCCTGATAGCTCCTCAGCAATCCATTCTGCATATTTCTTTGTAAAACCTGTTTTCGACTTGTATATTACTATAGTTTTCATTATTTGCACCTCACAATAACTACTTAGAACTTTCCCTATTAATTCATAGGTTCTTTTTATCCATTCCCATTTTATTGAACGCATTTCAATATTTAAACAACGTTTAATAAAATGGTATCATTTATATATATGCAAGTCAATATATAATAATTAATATATTCTTTTTATAACGTCACTCCAAGATTAGGAATTAAGGATAAAAAAATAAGGGTAGAGTGAATCTTCTATTCTAATTCTCTCTACCATTGTTTTATTAAGTTATTTAATTGAGCTATCAATTACATTCTTAATTTAATGTATCTTTAAAATTTATTTCCCGTAATACCCCAAATTTATTTTCAGCTAAAATTCCCCATAAAATTGTTTTCTATATATTCTATTATATCACCTTATAATTAGGCTATTCTTATTGCACCCATTGGACAATAATTTACGCACTTTTTGCAATCAATGCACTTATCTTTATTCACTTGTGGTGCATCAAAACCTCTTTGCTCTATCGCTCCTACTGGACAAACTCTTACAGCTGGACAAGGATGGTTTTGAGGACATCTATTTTCATTAACAACAATCGCCATAAATTCACCTCTCTTCAAAAAACCCGGGTCTTGTATACCCCCTGTAGGTATATAATATCATGAATTTATTTAAATTTCAATATATAATCTAAATTAGAATTTATAGCTTTTTTTAAACTAGTCATAATATGAATATATACCTGCTCCCTAATAATTTCATAGAAATTTATATTGCTTGTACCATGCGTATGTTTTATTTTCATAATTGATGAAATAACTTTTTTACAGGCATATAACTCATCCATTTCTTGTTGTATATTAATTAACTTATCTTGCAATATCTTATCAATAAATTTCTCATCCTTAGAAATCATGATTTCACTAATCTCACTGATCTTAAAGTTTAAACTCTTTAGAAGGAGTATTTGTTCTAGTCTACTTAATGCCTCATTATTATAATATCTGTAATTAGAATCATCTTTTCGTACACTTGATAAAATTCCAATCTCCTCGTAGTATCTCAAAGTTCTTTTACTTATGTTATATTTAGTTGCAACTTCTTTAATTTTTAATAATTTATCCATAAAAATAATTCTCCTAAAAAGGTTATTGTTAATAATGTTGTTTAAGAAGTACCTCTTAAACATAGTATAAACAGTAACCTTACGTGAATGTCAATACCAAAATTGTCAGAAATTAATAAAGCACATTTTTTTACAATATGCTTTTCTTTTCTATTTATAGATTATAGAGTTATTTCTAGTGTCCCGTTGTTATAATCAACACTTTTTCAAGCTGAACCTGAGCCTTATGAGAAATTATACTAAATCATCCTAAAACATAGCCATGCATATATGGCGGCTTCGGTGGATGTTTTTCTTTTGGATTCAATTCTAGTATATAGCTTTTAATAATCCCAGGTAATTTAGTTCTACAGGAAAAGAGTATAGGTACTCCCATATGTGCAGAAAAATATGCTGCATGGATACATTCTAATGAGCTTTCAACTGCTACTATCATTATGTTTTCCATACCTTCTTCATCTCTTAGCACTTCTCCAATTTCTTTTCCATATACCATGTTTCAGTAAGTACCACCTGCTGGAATAAAATTGACTCCTTCAGGAAGATATTTTTATGAACGTTGTAACACAATAATAAAAATGATGGATGAGACCATAACTGGAGTTACATGCTTTGGTAGTAAGGATACCATAAGAATTGGTGGACTATCTAATTTAATAACTTATTTTTTACCCAAGTATGTTAATAAGATTAAGCATATGAATTATGAAGTTTTTATTGAAGCCATGAATACCAATGTTCAACTAATAAGGAATTTAGAAAATGATTTTTTTAATATAGTATTTATATCTGATTCAGTGCAAAAACCTGGGCTGGTTACTATTCCACTGTTAGTTGAGCCATTTTTTCTAGTTATGAAAATTTCAAATTATTTATCAGAAGTAGAAGATATTGATTTTCTCACTATAGTTTATTATCTATAAATTTATATTGAGGAATGTCTATTAGAATGTATTTGTGACTAAACTCTCTATCCAAACTTTTATCTACTTCATATCGTCTTCACATTTATTTTCTATAATACTTACTATACATAAAAAATTTTATAAATGGGGGTTATAGGATGTATTTACCAAGTTACGCACATCTAATTAGAACAAAGAACCAAAGAAAATATAAATTACTTCAAATATTATTTTCTTTAACCTTTAGTTTGTTTATTATTGCTTCAGCAGTGAAATTTACGTTAATGTTTAAACCTTTATACTATTTTGATATTGGGTATTTAAACATTGTAGAACAATCAAATTTTAGTAAAGCTGAAATAGTAAAAAACTACGATTATGTTATTGATTATCTATTAAGTCCAAAAGCTCAAGAGTTTAATGTAAAAGGGCAACTCAGTTGCTTTATTTGTCATGCACTTTTTTAAAAAACTAAAAATATTACTTTCCTCTTAAAATTATCTTGACTTCATATAGTTAGTCTCTCTTCAAAATACACGGGTCTCGCATACCCCCCATAGGTATATAATATCATAAATTTATTCATATTTCAATATAGAATCTAAATTAGAATTTATAGTTTTTTTAAACTAGTCATAATATTTATGACTAAAGTCTCTATCCAAACTCTTATCTACTTCATATCATCTTCACATTTATTTTCTATAATACTTACTATGCATAAAAAATTTTATAAATGGGGGTTATAGGATGTATTTACCAATTTACGCACATCTAATTAGAACAAAAAACCAAAGAAAATATAAATTACTTCAAATATTATTTTCTTTAACCTTTAGTTTGTTTATTATTGCTTCAGCAGCGAAATTTACGTTAATGTTTAAGCCTTTATACTATTTTGACATTGGGTATTTAAACATCGTAGAACAATCAAATTTTAGTAAGGTTGAAATAGTAAAAAACTATAATTATATTATCGATTATCTATCAAGTCAAGAAGATCAAGAGTTTACCCTTCCTTCTATTCCATATTCAAAATATGGACAAATTCACTTTAAGGATGTTAAAAGAATCTTTACTTCTATTGATGCTTTACTAATTGTAACTGGAATACTTAATATTTTAGGTTTGGCTATTAATCTTAAACATAAAAACTTTAATTTTCTAAAACAAACTTCTTCAATATTAATAATGCTTCCCATAATACTTTTAACAGCTTTCATGATAAACTTTGATACCTTTTTTACTATCTTTCATAAAATATTTTTTAGGAATGATTACTGGTTATTTGATCCCGAATTAGACCCAATTATAAGTATACTTCCTCAAGAATTTTTTTATCACTCTGCATTACTAATTGTAATCCTAATAATATTAAGCATCATATTTTTAAAATTGCTTTATAAGAAATTAAAATAATATAGGCCCTACTATAATAACTTTTGCAGGTACATTTTTGCTTTAGACTAATAGCTGTAAAAATTCATGTTATAATATTTCATGTATAAACTTATATATTTTACATGATTATTTAAGTATTAAATATAAATTGGAGGTACTATGGAAGGTAAAGGAATACGATATTATTTTAATGATGTGAATAGAAATATTGAAATAAAAAATTGCTCTAATTCTCTGCATTCCTCTAAGGCACATTTTCATGATGAAGTTTCAATTGCTTTAGTTGAAAGTGGTGTCAGTAGAACAGAGATAGGTGATGAAACATATGAAATTACAGGTAACACATTTTTAATAATTCCACCAGGTATAGTACATAAATGTAATCCCTATAATTATAATGATTGGAATTTCAGAATGCTTTACATAAGCCCTAACTGGTTTGAGCCTGCTTTTAATATTAGAGGTAAGCAGATTAAATTTTCATATATGAAATTAAATAAAACGATGTTTTCAGCAATAATTAATATTTTTAATAATATTGAAAATAGCATAGTTAGCATTGAAAATGAATCTAAGTTGTTAAACTATATTTCACTTTTACTAGATACCGAAAACACTAATAAAGAGATTCCTGAGATTGTAGACTTAAATCAATTAGATAAGACAAAGAAATTCTTAGATGTTAACTATTTAAATACTATAACCCTTGATGATCTTGTAGAAGTGTCAGGAATAAGTAAGTATTATCTAATAAGGCAATTTGAAAACTCTTATGGCTTATCTCCACATAAATATATAACAAATTTACGTGTAAACCATTCAAAAGAACTATTGAAAGCTAGTGAGGATTTCGCTGTTATAGCTATAGAAAGCGGATTCTATGATCAAAGTCATTTTACAAAACGTTTCAAAGAGTACTCTGGAGTTACACCTAAAAAGTACAGAAGTAATTTTAATCTGTAACTGCAACTTTTTACAATATATATTTTTTAATTTAGTTTATAATTACTCTAAAGCAAAGAAAGAGGGTAATTATATATGCTTAATAAAAGTTCTTTGGGACATATTTTAGCAATTATTACGATATTAATTTGGGGTACAACCTTTGTATCAACAAAAATATTATTAACAGTATTTTCGCCTATAGAAATATTAGCGTACCGCTTTGTAGGTGCATTTCTAATATTAGCTTTAATTTGTAATAAAAAGATTAAAATATTATCTGCAAAAGAAGAATTCCTATTTTTCTTATTAGGAATTACAGGAGTAACAATTTATTATTGGACTGAAAATCTGGCATTAAAATATACCTATGCCTCAAATGTAGGATTAATAGTATCAGCAATTCCTATATTTACAGCTTTAGTTGCCCATTTTGTAACCAATGATGAAAAGTTCACTATAAATTTGCTCTTAGGCTTTATCATTGCTATGATTGGAATTTCTATTGTTATCTACAATGGCAATACATTAAAATTGAACTCAACTGGTGATTTTTTAGCATTAATATCAGCAGTTTCATTTTCTTTTTATTCAGTATTGATAAAAAAAGTAAACAAAAGTTATAGCCAATCTTTTGTTGTTACAAAGACATTTTTTTATGGAATAATTACCATGCTACCAATTTTAATTATTTCAGATACTTCCTTATTTGAGATCTCTGATTTATCTATAAAAGTAATTCTAAACTTATTATTCCTTACAATCTTTGCATCTTTACTGTGCTTTATAATGTGGAATAAAGCAATAACTTTAATAGGGTCAGTGAAAACTACTAACTATATATATTTAGTACCTTTAATTACAATAATATCTTCTGTGCTCATTTTGAAGGAAAATGTAAATATATTAATGATATTTGGAGGGCTTTTAATATTCTTTGGTGTTTTCATAAACAAGAGCAGATGGTTATTGAAGGTATTTAAAAGTAATACTTTAGACACAGTCCCCGTAAAGGAAAGTCATGTTTACAAAACAAATACTGATGAAGAGACTTTGAATTTAGATTGATATATATTTTAAAAAAATCCAGTTACCATATATCCTATGTTAGTATATAATAACTGGATTTATCATGATTTTAATATATAATGCTTTTGTATATGGGGAATAATTCTTTTGGTTTCTAGAATTACGCCCTGTTCATTTTATTTAAAATCCATGCCATATTTTCTCCTATAGATTTCATATTTTCCATCCCTTCTCCATCCTTTAATACATCTCCAATTTCTTTTCCATATACCATATTCCAATAAGTACCCCCTACCGAATACATCTGGTTATAATGCAAGAAATAATTAAGGGTATCAAAGGCATGAATAGCACCTCCTCTACGAACTGCTATAACTGAAGACCCTATTTTATGCTTCAAAAGATTATCATTAGCCTTTGAAACCATACCGATTCTTTCAAGTAATGCCTTCATATTTGCTGTTATATCTGCAAAATATACAGGTGAACCTAAAATAATACCGTCAACTTCTATCATTTTTTCAATACATTCATTCACAATGTCATTTTTAAAAACACATTTTTTATCTTTGCTTTTAAAACAACCACCACAACCTATACATCCTTGTAAATTATTCCCTGATAACTGAATTAATTCAGTTTCTATATTTTCCTTTTTTAATTCATCAAATATTTTTTCTAAAATAATAGCAGTATTTCCATCTCTTCTAGCACTTCCATTTATACCTATAACTTTCATTTATATAGACCTCCTAAATTTGTAACTAGATTAATAATTTTTTTAATTTAGAATATTTTTTTAGTTCAAAATTATTATCATTTCTGATAAAATTATTTATAAGTTGTACAACATATTTATATTCTAATATATATACTTGTATTTGAATAATATAGATAATATATACGGTATATAACTTCAAGTTATAAAGGAGAGTCTAAATGATTAGCTTTGATCAAATGAGGTATTTTATAGCAATAGTTGAACATGGAAGCTTAAATAAAGCTTCACAATTTTTATATATATCTCAGCCAGCTTTAACAAAACAATTAACTTTATTAGAAAAATCCTTAAAAAGTTCATTGCTATTAAGAACACCTGCTGGAATAAAATTGACTCCTTCAGGAAGATATTTTTATGAACATTGTAACACAATAATAAAAATGATGGAGGAGACTATAACTGGGGTTAGATGCTTTGGTAGTAAGGATACCATAAGAATTGGTGGACTATCTAATTTAATAACTTATTTTTTACCCAATTATGTTAATAAGATTAAGAATATGAATTATGAAGTTTTTATTGAAGCTATGGATACAAATGCTCAACTAATAAGAAACTTAGAAAATGACTTTTTTAATATAGTATTTGTATCTGATCCATTGCAAAAGCCTGAGCTGGTTACTATTCCACTGTTAGTTGAGCCTTTTTTTCTAATTATGAAAAATTCAAATTATTTATCAGAAGTAGAAGATATTAATTTTCTTACTGCAGTAAAAGAAAAGCTGATTTTGTATAAAGATCCTTGTCCAATAAGAGCTTCTATAAGAGAACACTGCAATTTAATGAATGTTTCACCAAACATTGTACTGGAGCTAGAATTAACTGAATCCATAATCAGTTATGTGGAACAAGGCTTAGGAATTACAATTCTTCCTAAAATGGTAGCGGATAGTATTAGTAATCCTTCAATAACCGTACGTGAAATCAAAAAATTTCCTATTCATAGGGTAATTTCTGCCGTTTTAAAAAAAGAACAGGTATCTTTTTACCTGCCGCTTTTAACTTAGATATAAGTAACAAGAATTTAACACAATCTTAATTGATATATGTACATGATTGATGTATAGTAAAAGTGTTAGTTGAAAGAAGGTGTGAAAAATTGAATAAGGAATCAATATTAATAACTCCTGAAGTTATTGAGGAATGTCTATGTGAGTGTCTTGATATTGTTGAAAAAAGAACTATTTTTCTTGAAAATGATACTCCATCACATAATAATTCTCAAAAATCATCGAGATAGCCTAAAGGCTTTTTTTTATTTTTTGATTATAGTAGATTTTATTCAATCATTCATAAGAATATCAAGCATTTTATCTGTATTATTAATAAAACTCTTCATTATCTGATAGTGTTCAGTTTCTTCATAATTAACTTTTCTAATTGCATCTTTGATTTCATATACAACAGCGTTAGGGTATGCCATTATAATTGGAGAATGTGTTGCTATAACGAATTGGGAGTCCTGTTTAACCAATTCATGCATCTTTGTAATCATAGACATTTGCCTTGATGGTGACAGTGCAGCCTCTGGCTCGTCTAATATATACAGACCTCTTCCCCTAAACCTGTTCATAAATACTGAAAAGAAAGATTCTCCATGAGATTGCTGGTGTAATGAACGTCCTCCATAAGATGATAAAAGCCCTGGAACTTCTCTTTCAAGATCATCAATATTTGTAGCGAGATTATAAAAACTCTCTGCTCTAAGAAAGAAACCATCCTTTGGAATTCTAATACCTTTAATTAACTTAATATAATTATGTAATTCTGAGTGGGTTTCACTTGTACTAAAGTTAAAATTCTTTGTTCCTCCTTCAGCATTAAACCCAAATCCCACAGCAATTGCCTCTAATATGGTTGACTTACCAGAACCATTCTCTCCTACAATAAAAGTGACCTTTGGATGGAACTCTAAACTCTCTAAATGCTTTATTGCTGGTAAACAGAATGGATATTTCCTAAATGAATTAATACTATCCCTTTTAAGTTCTATACTTCTTAAATATTGATTATTCTGGAATATGACCATATATACCTCTCTACTTAATTTTTTTAACATCTTGCTCTCTTTGTTTTAGGAATTTCTATATTATTATATTTTAATTTTATCATAAATTGAATTTTTTTCTATGCTAAATAAATGAGCTATGCAGTATATTATAAATTTTATATGCACTTTCTCCCTAAATATCCCAACTAAAAAATCATGGATGATTCAGTATAATAAACTGATATCTGTCCATGATCTTTAGGCAAATTTTATTTTTTTATATTTTTAAAAAATCATTAGAAAAATATATTGCTAATTATGATTATTGATGAGGAATAAAAGTTGCACAATCTGTTTGCTCTGAATCGCTAGCATTTCTTGGTTGAACCTCTATTTTTTCCGCAGAGCAATGATCTCCATTCATGTAATAATGGCAAGTATTTACTACACATTTAACTCCTGTATTTGCATGGTTCATTTTATTTACTTTCATTTATTAACCCTCCTTATATAAAATATTGACTACCTATAATATTATTTGTATAATCTAATATTTCATGCTGAATAGTTTTTTCCATTTTGTATTTTTTAATCTATTATGCCACAGCTTATTCCAGTTGAGTTTACTTAATTTTGTTATCCTAATTGACGATTTATCTATTAATTTTAATAGTGCTTAGTAATTCCTTTGAAACATAAAATAAAGCCTACATCTTAAATTACCAAGTAATATAAGATGTAGGCCAATTTTGTTATTTATTATTGTTGATAAACTGCTAATAAAAATGGTTATAAATTTTTGATGCAATTGATAAGTTTTCTATCTTCCATAAGTCACCACCTTCAATCTTATTAATGAGATTACTTTAAATGCCTTATAATCTCTTCTCTCTTTAACATACCAATACATACTAATATAACTACGAAAGCTAAAGAAATAAATACAACTCCATAATTTTGATTATATAAATTAAAACCTATATAAGTGGAAGCTAAAATTCCTGGTATTCTCGCTACCGTTGAATATAGTAAAAACTCTCCTATTCCTATTGGAGTGATCCCTGCTAAATAGCCCAAAACATCCTTTGGAAACCCAGGCATCAAATACAAAATAAAAAATACCCATTTATTTTTAGACTTATTAATTAATGTTCTTGCTTTAATATAGTCTTTCTGTGGTAGGATTTTCTCCAATAAATTATTTCCATAAGCTCTTGCAAGTAAGAATGTAATACTAGAACCCATTAAAATGCCTACTATTGATAAACCTGTTCCTCCTAGAGTACCAAATATATATCCTCCAGCTGTTTGCATAACTTCACCAGGAATAAAAAATACTATAACCTGCATTATCTGCAAAAGCATAAAAGTTAGAAAGCTTAAATTTCCGAATCCTAAAATCCAACTTTTTATTTTAGTTGGATTATAATATTCTTTAAAACTATTATTTAAAAAGAATAAAATTAGTACGCCTAAAGCTATAAATATTATAGTCCTTTTGTATTTCATCAACTTTTTCATTTTTAATCCCTCCGTATAAACCCTCTTTAAATAATTACTTCTCACGTATTACACGATAGAAATTTCGTTAAGTTGAAAAAACTTAAAATTTTTATTCTTATTTTTCTAAAAGTTTGTCAAAGATATAAAAAATCAAGACAGAGATCAGGATTTTTTCCTACATTCCTTTCATGCTTTTGGATAAGTTTTTTTATTTTTCTACTATATAATATTTAATCATATAACAAAAGTTATCATCAATTTTCTTGAAACAGTATTTTTTTAATGGTTATATATACTATAAGCATGAATTGTAAATCTTGTTGTATTAATGTATACTAATAAAAAACTCGTGTCAGAATAGGATCAAGGGTAAAGGAAAAAGGAGTAAGGATTGTACTTTCTAATGTCCTTGCTACTTTTTCCACTGTTGCATCAATTCCTAATTCTTTTATAGCTTCCTTTGCATTAGCCTCTAAGTTCTTGCAATTTTTACTACCATTGATAATAAAAATTTATAATTTTTTTGACAATAAAAAGATGTAAACTAACAGCTTACATCCACATAATTTTGCGTTACTATATAAAACGCTCCATAATACTCACTTATTAATATTTAATTTATCCCCACAATATCACTTCTACGTTCCATTAATACTACATCATGCCATTCTCCATTACTCATTTCCCCTACTCTTTCCCTTATACCTATTTCTCTGAAACCGCAACTTTTATGCAACTCTATACTTGCAATATTTTCTTTAATAATCCCTGATTGCAAAGTCCAAAAGCCATTTTCTTCTGACATTTTAACTAAAGTTCCTAAAATAGATTTTCCTATACCTTGTCCTCTATATTCCTCTCCTATATATATGCTAACTTCCGCAACCCCCGCATAAACACATCTACTGGAAGTTGAACTTAAAGCTCCCCATCCCAATACCTTGTCACCTAAACGAGCAACTAACCTACAAGTTTTAATATGCCCATTATTCCAATCATTCCAACTTGGTATTTCTGTCTGAAATGTAGCTTTACCTGTATTTATACCTTCTAAATATATTTTAGCTACTCCATCCCAATCTTTCTGTGTCATTTCTTCAATTTTATAATCCATTCTATACACTTCCTTTATATATTTGATAAATCTTTTTCTAACGCTTATATGCCTTTACATGGGCACCTGCATAAGCACCATCAAGAAGATCAGCATCTATTTGGCTATATACATCACCTAAATTCTTTTGCTTTGCTATATCTTCAATTATTTCTTTAGTGTATATATTTACTGGTGTAATATTAACTTCCTTAAAACCAACTTTTTTAAGTATATCTATATATACATTTATATCTAATGCACCTGCAATACATCCTACCCACATTTCAGCACTTTGCTTGATATCTTTAGGAACTTCTTTTAATTGAACAATATCCGCTATAGCAACTCTGCCGCCTTTCTTTAAAACTCTATAGGCTTCTCTTAAAGCCTTCACATAGATTTATTACACAGTTTGAAGTAATAACATCTATAGTTTCATTTTCAAGTGGAATATCCTCAATATATCCCTTTATAAATTCTACGTTTTCTACTCCCATTTTCTCCTTATTTTTATTTGCTAGTTCTAACATTTCATTTGTCATATCAAGTCCATAAACTTTTCCTTCTTCACCAACATACTTAGAAGATATAAAAGCATCTATTCCTCCACCGCTTCCTAAGTCTAAAGCTGTTTCTCCTTTCTTAAATGCTGCCAAAACTACTGGGTTAGCACAGCCTAAAGAAGCATTTACAGCATCCTCTGGTAATCCCTCTAAATATTCTTTTGTATAAATGTTTGAGTTATTATTTATATCTCCACAACAAGCAGCGCCACATCCACAAGAAGCCTTTGAATTCTTGCTTACCTTTTTTGCAATACCTCCATAATATGATTTAACTTTGCCTTTAATATTATTATCCATTTATTATACCTCCTTAATTAACAACACTTATTTTGTTTTGCTGCATTAATTATTAATTGTAAGCTCTCTAGTACCTGTTCTCTTTTTTCTTTTGGTATGGAAGAAAGAATGCTTTGATAATACTTTTCCATGCTATTTTCAATATTATCAAATACCTTAATACCTTCATTTGTTAATTTTATTGATACATACCTTCTATCCTCGGGATGTATCTCTCTAATTGCTAAACCTGAATCTACTAATTTGTTAATGGTTCTGCTCATTGTACTTTTATCCAATGTCAACAATTCAGCAAGTTCATTTAGCGATATATCCTTTGCCCTGCCTATCTCAACAATAGCATGGCATTGAGAAACTGTTATTCCGCAACATGTGGCTTCACTTTCTTCTAATATACCTAAGTTTCTAACAAGAATTCTAATCAGTTCTCTCAAATAGTGACTTTCTTTGTTATCCATTTTTACCACCTCTACAATTATTGTAATATAAAACTGTTGCGTGTTGCAACTATTGTTTTTATAAATTTACACCAATAAAAACTTTTTTAAAAGTGTTGACCCTAACACCATGTCATAGTGTAATATAAAAATAGAGTTTGAAGATATACACCAAAACTCATAGTCGTCAGGATATTGAGCGGTATTGACAGCTCTAAAATCATATTTGGAGGTATAGCCATGAGGACAGTAAAACAAGTCTCGGATCTGACAGGAATAAGTGTGCGCATGCTGCATTACTATGATGAAATAGGATTATTAAAGCCTAGTACGATTTCAGAGGCAGGTTACAGGCTTTATGACGATGAAGCTCTTGTAATCTTGCAGCAGATTTTATTTTTTAAAGAACTTGATATGCCACTAAAAGAAGTTAAAGAAATCATGGGTAGTCCCCATTTTGATAAAATACAGGCTCTGGAAAATCAAAAAAAGCTACTCATTATAAAACGCGATAGGCTAAATGATTTATTAGAACTTATTAATAAAACATTAAAAGGAGAAAATACAATGAGTTTTAAAGAATTTGATATGAGTGAATATTATAATGTACTAGAAGAATTTAAGAAAGAAAATAAGGATAAAGTAATTAGGCAGTGGGGAAGTGTAGATAAATTTGATGAAATGATTGAAAAAATGAAAGCTGAGGAAGCAAAGCTTGCTAAAATGGCTATAAAACAATATGGAAGTATAAAAAAATATGCTGAAGTTGTGAAGAAAAATTTGAATAATGCTCTAGCAATAACTAAAGCGGAACAAATTGATGAGTTTAAAAAAGATTGTCTTTATGATAAGCATCCTAAATTAAAAGAGCTATATAAAAAACTTACAGTCGACTTAAGTAAAGACACTTCCTCAAAGGAGATTCAACAAATTGCTGCTGAAATAACTAATACAGCTAAAAAGGATTATGAAGTTTTTAAAACTAATATGGGAGATAATTATTGGTACTCCATGGTACAACTTTATTTAGTATTTCCTGATTGGATAGAAGAAATTGATAAGAAATATGGAAGTGGCGCATCTAAATTTATTGGAAAAGCTTTAAAAATTTATTTGGGGGATTATGAGCCTAAATTAGAAACACTATATACCAAACTTACAGCTAACTTAAGTAAAGCCACTTTATCAAAGGAAATTCAAGAAATTGTTTCTGAAATAGTAGATGAGACACAAAAACAGCATAAAGCTTTAAAAGTAGAGATTGGAGAAAATTATTGGAGCTATAAAGCAGAGCAATATTTGTCAGAGCCTATTTTTATAAAAGTAATGGATAAGAAATATGGAGATGGTGCATCTAAATTTATTGGAGAAGCCCTAAAGCTTTACTCTGAAAATAATATGTAATGAATTAAAAAGGTATGTTAAGCAGATGATAATAGGCTAAATACTCAATATGAAATATCATAAAAAAAGCATAAAGGCTCAGGAGAGTTTCCTTCATTTCCTTCATGCTTTATGGTACGTTTTTTATCCGTAGAATGACTTTTTTAACTGTGGAACGAGTTTATTAGCTGGGGACAAATGGACAAGCCTTATCCCTTATACTTATTCAACCGTTACAGATTTTGCCAAATTCCTAGGCTTATCCACATCGCAACCCTTCTCAATAGAAATATAGTAAGATAGAAGCTGTAGCGGAATAACTGAAAGTATTGGTGCTACTATTGGCATAACTCTTGGAATATAAATAGCATCATCAACACTCTTTTCTATAACATCATGTCCTTCCATAGCTATTGCTATTACTTTTGCTCCTCTTGTTATAACTTCCTTAATGTTACTTAACATTTTTTCGAATAAGTATTCTTGTGTTGCAAGAGCAATTACAGTAGTATCATCCTCAATTAAAGCTATTGGTCCGTGCTTTAATTCTCCTGCAGCATAAGCTTCTGAGTGGATATAAGATATTTCTTTAAGCTTTAGAGATCCTTCCATTGCTACTGCATAGTCAAGTCCTCTTCCTAAGAAGTACATATCCTTATCCATGTATATTTTTTTAGCGAAGGCCTTAACCTTTTCCTTTTGGTTTAGAACCTCAGCTGCTTTTTCTGATAGGTTTAAAAGTTCAGATTTTATCTTATCAATTTCAGTAGTTCTTATGCTTTCCTTGTTTTCTGCAAAATATAGAGCAATAATATACATTGCAATAAGCTGAGTTACATAGGCTTTAGTAGATGCTACTGCTATTTCTGGGCCTGCCCAAGTATATAAAACATCATCTGCCTCTCTTGCAACAGAGCTTCCAACTACATTTGTTACAGCTATAACTCTTGCATTTTCAGATTTAGCAAGTCTTAAGGCAGCTAAAGTGTCTGCTGTCTCTCCTGACTGGCTGATAACTATCATTAAAGTTCTTTCATTGATAAGTGGTTCTCTGTATCTGAATTCAGATGCAACCTCTAATTCAACTGGAATTTTTGCAAGTTTTTCTATTGCATGCTTGCCCACAACTCCTGCATGATAGGCAGTACCGCAAGCAACTATATATATTTTATCTATTTCAGCTATTTGTTCCTTTGTAAGCTTTATGCTATCTAAATTAATCTTTTGTCCTTTAACTACTCTTGACGTTAAAGTATCCTTTATAGCTTTTGGCTGCTCATGAATTTCCTTTAGCATAAAGTGCTCATATCCGCCCTTTTCAGCTGCGTCAGCATTCCAAGTTACATGATATATTTCCTTCTTAACTTCATTTTTGTTAAAGTCAAATATCTTAACATTTCCATTTTCCATTAAAACAAATTCATTGTCTTCTAGAAGATAAACGTTCCTTGTATGGTTTAAAACAGCTGGAATATCAGAAGCTATAAAGCTTTCTCCTTCCCCTACACCAACTATTAGAGGGCTATCCTTTCTAACTGCAACTAGCTTATTAGGCTCATCTTTGCAAACTACTCCTAAAGCATAGCTTCCTTCCATCTTTTTAACTGCCTTCATAAAAGCATCAAGAAGATCTCCATCATAATAATAATCTATTAGGTGAGGAATAACCTCAGTATCTGTTTCAGATTTGAATTTATATCCTTCAGATTGTAACCATTCCTTCAATACCATATAGTTCTCAATAATTCCATTGTGAACTACAGCTATTGTTTGTTTTTCATTAGTATGAGGATGAGAATTTAAGTCTGATGGTACACCGTGGGTTGCCCATCTTGTATGCCCAATCCCTATATTTCCGTTTAATTTATTACTATCAATTTTTTCCTCAAGATTTGCAAGTCTTCCTTTGTACTTTTCAACAGTTACAGAACCATCTACAATAACTGCAACTCCTGCTGAATCGTAACCTCTATACTCTAGCTTTGATAATCCTTCTATCAAAATATCAGTTGCGTTCTTCTTGCCTAAATATCCTACTATTCCACACATATTCTATTCTCCCTTTTGATAATTTTTATTTTTTGTGCATATAATTATGCTATTTAAGGGAAGCTTGTATTGTGAGTGCCTGACTGAATTTGTC
>Ga0074193_1002463_pt1 | contig 16680 bp, 20 predicted proteins | sample EPASupsiteHSE605_FD_64523 | JGI IMG/M metagenome (GOLD analysis project Ga0074193, IMG submission 64523) | Bioremediated contaminated groundwater from EPA Superfund site, New Mexico - Sample HSE6-05 | ecosystem: Environmental > Aquatic > Deep subsurface > Groundwater > Contaminated ... | reverse complement strand
AATCCTAACTTTTTTAAAAGGGCAACTCAGTTGCTTTATTTGTCATGCACTTTTTTAAAAAACTAAAAATATTACTTTCCTCTTAAAATTATCTTGACTTCATATAGTTAGTCTCTTATATAGATAACATTCTATATATAGTATAGAATGTTATCTATATATTATCAATATTTTTTAATATTCTTTACATATATTTAACATCCATATATATAACCTTCTATATAGCAGTATTGCATACCTATTATTATGCGCTAAATCCTCATTAATATTTCTTTTATTTCCTTAGTTTTAGCTAATCTTCCCGCAATATAAACCTTTCCATTTATAACTAAAGCTGGGGTACTCATTATTCTATAAGACATGATTTCTAAAGGATTTTGCACTTTTATTATCTGTGCCTCTATCTTAAGTTCTTCAACTGCTTTTCTAGTATTATGTTCTAGCTTTCTACAATTTGAGCATCCCGAGCCTAATATTTTAATAATCATAATCTTTTCCTCCTTCATAACATCTAACACTTCTAAAAACTTAACTTTTCTTTAACAATCAATTCCCTATATTACTATATGAAAATATACTCATATAGTGCATATTTTAAAGGCAATAATAATACAATTTAAAAAATAGCATCCTTATGTTTCATAATTAAAAATAGATATGGAGGCATATAGACATGAAAAAAAGAAATATTATTATAATTTCCATAGTTTTCATATTACTTATTACTATCTTCACAGTTAAAATCTTTAAACAAAAAGAGAATAAACCTATAAGTTCTACAGATTTAAAAACTCAGTATAATTACATAAAAACTTCTTCAAAACCTTCACTAATTATATTTTCATATGATGCTGATTGTTGTGAAAGCACTAAAAAATTTTTTGATGAATACAATAGCAGTGCAAAACAACTTATGAAGGATTATGAAGGAAAATTCATTTCATTGTTTATTAACATTGGAACTTTAAACGATAATGAAGAGGAGATTTTATTGAATATAGAAAAAGAAAATGATGTATCACAGATACCGTCACTATTGATTAGAGATTCTAGTGGAAAGCCTATTGAAGTCATTGAAGGTCCCTTCGATTCTGATGAAGTAAGAAAGATTTTAAATGAGGTGATTAAATAATGAACTTAAACGATTCCAGTTTAATAACCCTTTTAATTATAGTCTTTTCCACAGGATTTTTAGGTGGATTAAGCCCTTGTACTCTTCCAACAGTAGCCTTTATTGTTGCATATGTCAGCGGCAATACAAATTACTCTAAAAAAAGAGGATTTATTCTATCTCTTTTCTTTATATTAGGAATTGCTTTCATGCTTTCTATTCTTGGTGCTTTTGCAGGTTTACTTGGAAATGTACTACTTAAGACTGACTTATTAAATTATATTATCGCTTTTATTTTAATCCTAATGGGATTTTGGTTATTAGATGTGTTTGATTTTTCAGGAAACGGAGTAGACCTTAAACATAGTCCTAAAAAGGGAAGTGGTGTTTTAGGTTCTTTTCTCCTTGGAATACCCTTTGGAATATCTGCATCTCCTTGTACTATACCAATAACGGCATCAGTTTTAGCCTATTCTGCAACAAAGGGTAGCCCTCTTTATGGAATGATCTTGATGTTTGCTTTTGCTATAGGAAGAAGTATTCCTTTGCTAGTAGCTGGAACCTTTACTGGGGTGTTATCACATATAAACTTGTTATCAAAGTATCAGCCAACTATTGAAAAGATATGTGGTATTATAATGATTATTCTAGCACTATATTTTATATGGATGGCTTAAACCCTCATTACATCAATACCTTAATATTAAGTTCTATGAATTTAATTGCCTACATCAGCAAAAGGTTATGGAGAATATTTTTCCATAACCTTTTATCCTTTTACTTACTTGCCTTTATTACTGCAAACCTACCTAAGAAACCAACAATAATTAAGATAACTCCTGCTATCAAGTAAATATTGCTTATTTGATAATTATTTAAGACTTGCCTATTTACAGTAGTTCCAATAGCTCCACCTACAAACATATTAAATGAAGCTAAGGACATTGCTGTTCCTCTAAGCTTTGGCATAGTCTCTTGTGCTGTGGTTACCAAAGTAGACTGAAGAAATACAAATGAAAGTCCAAATCCAAATAGAGTAATTCCTAAAGCTATTACTGAACTTGATATAGAAAATATCAATAAGGATGCTCCTCCTAAAGCTCCAGCAAATATAAGAAAATTATTTTTCATCTTCATCCTAAGCTTAGGGGCTTTTCTTCCTCCAATAACTGTGGCCACACCATATATAGTTAATATAAGTCCTACTATAAGTATATTATATCCTGTTCTACCTTGAACGTATTTCCCTGAATAAGTAAAGCTTCCAAAGACACTAAACCCAACTAAGAAAATTGTACCTACAATAGAGAGCAGTTTGGTGTTAGATAAGGCTTCTCCATAAACCTTTCCAAAGTTTAATTTGTCAATAACTCCTGGAGTCTTTTCAAGGTATTTTACCATGAATAAAGCTACAATAAGTTCTGCAAGCCCATATACAAAATAAACCCATCTCCAAGATCCAAAATATGCTATGGCTCCTCCAACAGCAGTAGCTGAAGCACCTCCTAAGAACATCATTCCCATAACCTTACCTATGGCTCCTTGACGTTTTTCAGGCTGAAAACTCTCTCCGATTAATGCCAAAGTAACTGGAAATATTCCTGCACCAAAGGCTCCATTAAGTGCTCTTACTGTTATAAGATAAGGTAAATTATATGCAAAAGCTCCTAACATACTAAATATTGCTGTTCCAAAAGCTGCTATATTTATAATTTTGGTCTTTCCATATCTATCTCCAAGAGGTCCAAATACTATAGTAAATAAACCGAAAGTTAGCATATATGATGTTACTGAAATAGCTGCATCCCCGATACTTATATTTAAATCTCTAGCAATATCTATAAGAAGTGGTGATACTGCATAGTTATCTCCATTAGCGAAAAAAGCCATAATACCTAAAATCAATACCATCTTATTTAATTTTTTAGAATCCATATTAATCCTCCCATATGCAATATACTATACCTAGGTAAGGTATATAATGTTTTTAAATTTAAAGTAGGAAGTTAACTCCTACTTTAAATTAGCTTTACCCTTGTAATATTTCTTTTATTTCTTCAACCTTTGGTACTCTACCCATCACTTTTACTTTCTCATTCACTACAAGTGCAGGAGTTCTCATTACACCATAGGACATAATTCCTTTCATATCTTCTACTTTTTCTACTGTAGCATCAAGTCCTAATTCTTCTATAGCCTCTTTCGCATTAGCCTCTAAATTCTTGCAGTTTTTGCATCCTGTTCCTAAAACTTTAACTATCATTACATTTCCTCCCTAACTTTAATTTATAATTTTTATATAATTTTAATTAAGAGCAGCCACATCCACAATCACAACTTCCCGAAGTAGTTCCCATATCTCCAACATATTCAATAGCTCCTGATGGACAAAGTCTTTGACATCCTCTACAACCATCAATACAACCTTCTGTATAAATTACCACAGGCTTTTCTTTTGTTTTGTCATAAACTCCATGAGTGCATTTATTAATACAAGCTTTGCACTCTATGCAATTTTCATAATTAATTACTGGATACCAGTTTTTTGACATAAATACTCCCCCACTCTTATTATTTTATTATAAATTTAATTAATACTCTTAAAATTATTTTATTTACATAAATATATAGGCAAAGGCATTAAATAAGTAACCTATTATGATTATTCCTGTAGAAACTATTGCCACAAAAATTCCTAATAGCTTGCGCTTAACTACTTTACTTAACATAATTATAGATGGTAGTGAAAGTGCAGTTACAGCCATCATAAAGGATAATACTGTTCCAATTCCTACACCTTTTCCAAATAAAGCTTCTGCTATTGGAAGTGTTCCAAATATATCAGCATACATAGGAATACCTACTACAGTTGCAAGCAATACAGCAAATGGATTGTTTTTCCCAATTATATTTTCTATTACTGATTGAGGAATCCAGTTATGAATTGTAGCTCCAATTCCAACTCCAATTAGTACATACAACCATACCTTAGTAATAATACTCTTAACCTGCTCTTTTGAATATTCTATTCTTTCTTCTCTAGTTAATTCTATAATTTCAGCATCAACATTTTCTATCTCGTGAACATAACTCTCCACATACTTTTCAAGGCCTAACTTGTCTATCATAGTTCCACCAATAACAGCTAATATTAAACCAACAATAACATAAGCTATAGCAATCTTAGGACCAAAGAAAGACATTAACAGTAGTAATGATGCCAAGTCTACCAATGGCGAGGAAATTAAGAAAGAAAAGGTTATACCTAATGGAAGCCCTGCTGAAGTAAAGCCTATGAAAATAGGGATACTAGAGCAGCTGCAAAAAGGTGTAATGGTTCCAAGTAGTGCTCCCAATATATTACCCTTAATTCCTTTTATATTTCCAAGTATTTTTTTAGTTCTTTCTGGCGGAAAATAACTTTGAATGTAAGATATTATAAAAATAAGCACAGACAATAATATAAATATTTTTATAACATCGTATATAAAGAAATGTATACTCCCTCCTAGTCTTTCTTTTATTGATAGACCAAATACTTTCTCTACAAGCATACGTATAAGCTCAGAAAGCCATGTCATTTTCAGTAACTGATCATTCAGAAAACCAAATATTTGTGTTATTGTACTCATTTCAATCACCTACCCTGTATATTTTCATATTGCCTTTTACATACTGTGACATATTCTTCTGCTTTATTTAGTCTTTCTAAATCCTTTTGTATAATAGCGTATTCCTTATGACTTAATACTATTTTTTCTAATACTTCTTTTAGAAGTGTATTTTTATCATCTAAATAATAGTATATGAATTGTTCTCGTCTTTCGTCCTTTACAAAACCCATATCTCTTATCTTTGCCAAATGTTTGGAAATTTTAGGTTGAGATTCCTCAAGTATTCCCTGAATTTGGCATACGCACAATTCTTTATGATAAAGTAACACTAAGATTCTTAATCGTGTTTCATCTGACAGTATCTTAAATAAATCTGTAAGTTTATCCATGTGTTCACATCCTTCTTAATTTATCTTAAACTTTAAATTAATAATATGATATAATACTTATATACCCATATGGGTATATAAGTATTATATTCCTATACCTTAGTATTGTCAATAAAACTGTTATTTCTTTTATAAATATAAAAAACTCAAGCTAAAGCAGATATTAACTGACTTTGGCTTGAGTTTTTGTATATTAAACTATAAATTTATTTCTTTATTTTCTATTCTTTTAGCTAAATCTTTAACCTTTTCTTCAATTGTTTTTGCTACTTTTATAAATTCTTCATCACTCTTTCCAGTGGGATCATCTAATCCCCAATCTTCCACATGCTTTGCAGGTAAATATGGACATACAACATTACAGCCCATTTTTATAGCAATTTGAACTGCTGGTATATCTTGAAGCAACTTAGAGCTTTGGGTTTCGTTCATATCAACATTATATAAGTCCTTTACTATTCTTACTGCATCTTGATTTATTTGTGGTTTTGTTTCCGTTCCAGCAGAATAGGACTCAAACACATCTGCTGCAAATAACTTTCCTAATGCCTCTGCCATTTGAGATCTGCATGAATTATGAACACATATAAAAGCTACCTTTGGTTTCATAATAGAAATCCTCCTTATTGTTTATATTACTAAATTTAATATCTCATGCAATTAAGCTTCTCTTCCGAAAGATCTTTAACTAAATCCTTAGTAAGCATTAAAATAGTTCTTATTCTTTCATCCATGATAGAATAATAAATAAACTTACCATCTTGCCTTACTCTAACTAAATCACTTTCTCTTAAGCATTTAAGATGATTTGATATCTTAGATTGACTAAAATTTGTGTAATCTACTATTTCACTAACAGTTTTTTCACCAGTCATTAAGCATTCAAAAATGCATAACCTGCTATAATCAGCAAAGCCTTTGAATACTTTACTAATTAATTTTAATCTCATAATTTCTTCTTTGCTTAGCATTATATCCATAATCTCTTCCCCTATTAATATAACATAAAATTTAAATATGCTTATATCATAATACCATGTTATATTTTATAATAAAATCTAAACAATTTCAACCTTATACATAATATTTATTATACTTATATTCTATCCAAACCTTCCAGTTATATAATCTTCCGTTCTTTTATCCTTTGGAGCTGTAAATAGATTGCTTGTATCATCAACTTCTATTAAATCTCCCATTAAAAAGAATCCAGTTCTATCTGATATTCTAGATGCTTGTTGCATAGAATGAGTTACGATAACTATAGTATATTTCTTTTTTAGTTCTTCAATTAACTCTTCAATTTTTGCTGTGGCTATAGGATCTAATGCCGAGGTTGGTTCATCCATTAGTATTACTTCCGGCTTCATTGCAATAGCCCTTGCTATACACATTCTCTGCTGCTGCCCACCTGATAAGTTTTTAGCTGACTTATGTAATCTATCCTTAACCTCATTCCAAAGTGCAGCTCCTTCTAAGCTTTTTTTAATAAGTTCATCTAATTCATTTTTATTTTTTATTCCATATTTTCTAGGAGCATATGCTATATTTTCATATATAGACTTAGTGAATGGATTTGGTTTTTGGAATACCATTCCTACTCGCTTTCTAAGTTCTTCTACACTTACATTTTTATCATATATATTCTCATTATCCAATAATACTGTACCTTCTACTTTAGTATCGTCAATTAAGTCATTCATTCTATTTAAGACTTTTAAGAATGTAGACTTACCACACCCAGAAGGTCCTATCAAAGCAGTTACTTCATTTATATTTATATTAATATTGATATCCTTTAATGCCTTAGTATTTCCATAATAGAAGTCTAAATTTTTTATATCCATTTTTACAGTCATTACATTTCTCCTTACATTCTATCCTGATATCTATTTCTCAGTAAAATTGCAGTCAAATTAATTATTACCACTAGCACTAATAGCACAATTATTCCTGCTGCTGCAATATTTTGAAACTCTGCTTGGGGTCTTGCAGCCCAGTTAAATATCTGTAAAGGTAATGTTGTAAATTCATCAAAAATACCTTTAGGTTGAAACCATATGGATGCAGCACCTCCGATTACAACTAATGGGGCCGATTCACCAAAAGCCCTAGAAACACCCAAAATCATTCCTGTTAGTATACCTGGAAATGAGTAAGGTAGAACTATTTTTTTTATAGTTTGCCATTTCGTTGCACCTAAAGCGTAAGAACCTTCTTTCATTTCTTTAGGCACTGTCTTTAAAGCTTCCTGTGAAGATACAATGATTGTAGGCAAAATTAGTAATGCCAAAGTCAATGACCCAGATATTATTGTTCTCCCAAAATTCAAATACCGAACAAATATTGAAAGTCCTAATATACCATATATAACTGACGGAATTCCCGCAAGATTACTTATGTTTACTTTTAATATGCTTGTGAACTTATTTTTGGGAGCATACTCTTCTAAATAAATAGCTGTACCAATTCCTAGAACTGTAGCTATTAAGACACTTAAAATAACTGTCCACAAACTTCCCAATAAAGCTGCTCTTATTCCCGATTTATTAGGAAACCTTGAAGAAAAGCTATTAAAAAAATCTAAATTCAAATGGGATAGTCCCTTTTTAAATATATCTGAAAATAGGAGTACTAATATAAATAAAGTGAATATTATAGCTAAAACTAACATTACATAAAAAATTCGATCTGCATTTTTTCTTTTTTTTAGGCTCATTAATATTCCTCCCTATATTTATCTACTATATACTTTGAAAATAAATTCATACCTAGAGTAATAAGAAATAGTAACATAGCAACAGCATATAAACTTTGCGACTCAATGCTCCCTTCTACTACATCACCTTGAGTAATCTGAACTATAAATCCTGTCATAGTTTGAATACTTTCAAATGGATTCAGAGTAAACTTAGGAGTAGACCCTGCTGCTAGGGCTACTATCATGGTTTCTCCAATAGCTCTGGAAATAGCTAAAATAAATGAAGCCACTATTCCAGAAAAAGCTGCTGGTATTACAACACCTATTACTACTTCAAATTTTGTAAGACCTAGAGCGTAAGCATTTTCCCTCAAACTTTTAGGTACAGCTTTCATAGCATCCTCACTTAAGGACATAACCATAGGAATGGTCATTATTCCTACAGCAATTGCTGCACTTAAAGCATTATATATACTGACATTTGGTATAATATTTCTAATGATTGGTGTTATCATATTTAATGCAAAGTAACCATATACGATAGAAGGTATGCCTCCTAGAATCTCTATAATAGGCTTGACTATACTTCTTACCTTTCTACTAGCATATTCACTTATGTATATTGCGCTTAACAAACCTATAGGTATAGATATAAAGGAAGAGAATATTACTATTGTAAAAGTTCCTAATACTAAAGGCAAAACACCAAAATTTTGTGGTTTAAAAAGTGGAGTCCATGATGTACCTGTTAAGAAAGTTAACAAGGGTGTTTTTTTAAAAAACATTATGCTTTCGCTAAAAAGTATAATAAATATACTAATTGTAATTAAGATAGATATTAAATTCATAACAAAAAGTGTATTTTCAATAATTTTTTCCTTGTTTAGATTTAATTTCATAGCTTCCTCCTTAAACGACAATAAAAGGTTATAAATAACCTTTTATTGTTCACTATATCAATAACTTTTTATTTAAATCCCAATTTTGTAAGTGCTTCATCATATTTTTCTTGTGGTAACATAATGTAGCCTACATCTGGTATTGCTTTTTTTCCTTCTGTTAAGTAAAACTTTAAAAATTCTTTTACTTCAGGTCTCTTTAAGCTTTCATCGCTTACATATAGGAAAAGAGGTCTTGAGAGTGGAGAATATGTTTTATTCTTAATAGTTTCTGCATTAGGTTCAATAGGACCTTTTCCAGCATCGATAGGAACTACCTTGATTTTATCTTTGTTTTCAGCGTAATAGGCATAACCAAAGAATCCTAAAGCATATTGATCTCCTGCTATTCCTGTTACAAGTACATTATCATCTTCACTTGCAGTATAATCTGCTCTTATGTTTCCAGTTTCTTTATTGATTTCTTCAGTGAAGTAATCGAAAGTTCCCGAGTCAGCTCCTGGTCCATAAAGCTTTATTGGTTCATTTGGCCATGTAGGTCTTACATCTTTCCAAGTCTTCACTTTACTATCTTTATTCCAAATTTTATTTAATTCAGCTACAGTTAAATAATCTACAAAAGTATTTTTGGGATTTATCATAACAGATAAACCATCATATGCTATCTCAACTTCTTTATATGATATACCATTTGCTTTAGCTTGTTCTTTTTCTGCATCCTTTATTAGTCTTGATGCATCGTTCATATCTGTTTCTTTTGCTAGGAACTTTTTAAATCCTCCACCAGTTCCTGATAATCCAACAGTAAGCTTTACATTTGGATTTAGCTTTTGAAATTCTTCGCCTACTGCTTCAGTTATTGGAAATACCGTACTTGATCCGTCTACTGTAATAGTCCCTTGTAAGCTTGTCTTTTCTGTTTGTTGTGCAGCTTTGTTTCCACTAGCTGTTTGTTCAGATGCTTTATTTCCACATCCAACAAGTGAAGTAAAAGAAAGTGCAAATGCAATTGATAAAATTCCTAGTGTTTTTTTAGATAACTTCATGTTTTTTACCTCCAAATTTTAATAAATTACTTTTTATACATATTAATTAATTTTTTAGCCTTAGAAGTTGTATTTTTAAAGTTTAAATATCCAATTACTCCTCCGAAGACTATTAATAAAAAAAACTTATTATATTATTTAAAACTTTCATTAAATCACTTCCTAAAATAGTAACTTTCTCATCTTTATTCATTATATCATGATATTATGATATGTTTAACATATTTTATGTTAACTCACTGTTAAATAGATTTAACTATTCTTCTATCCTACCTCTTCTTAAAATTTCTGCAAAATCTTTTAACAACCAAGTTTTTTCAATTTCATTAGCTACTTTTTCAACATCGTATCGTACTCTTACAAACTCTACTTTAATATTATTGTCCAGAGTCAAAATGCAGTAGCATGCTCTATTATCTAAATCCTTTGGTCTCCCTACACTCCCTACATTTATAAATAATTTATCTTTAATTTTCTTACAATATGGTAAATGTGTATGTCCAAATATTAAAATGTCTTCCTCTAAATCTTCAGCAATATACTCCTGTGTTTCTATATCATTTTCAAAAATATATTCACTAATTGATGACGGACTAGCATGGGTTAAAAATATATTTATGTTTTCAATTTCTAATTTAATATTTTCCTCTAAGCTTCTTAGAAATTCTTTATTCTTTTCTTTAGTATTTTCAGAAGTCCATTCAAGAGAGTTTTTTGTTCTAATTCTATCTATTTCTGAATTTATAGTACACCCACAGTTGCTTAAGTAAAATCCCACTGCTTCATCATAGTTACCTAATATAGACTTTATTTTATTCTCCTGTATAGTTTCAATGACTTCATTCGGTCTTGGTCCGTATCCAACAAGATCTCCTAAACAATATACGTCATTTAAGTCTATATTTCTTTTTTGTATATCCTTTAAAACTTCATATAATGCTTCGATATTCCCATGAATATCTGATATAAATGCTATATTTTTTGTCATAATATACCCCCATACTACCTAGTACAAACTCTTCAAATCAAACTTATTAATAGTCTTTATAAATTCTTTTGCTGAAATCTCTAACCCCTCTGATTGAAACTTTATTTCTTCTATCATTGCAAATTGTTCTTGTGATAATGCATTTACATCTATAGTCTCATCCTTTACTCTTTCAGAAATACTTGATATATTTGATATAGTACTAATAACTTCAATATTACTTTTCGCCATATCTTCAATAAAGCTAACTATACTAGATAATGAAGAGGACATACCTTCAATTTCTTTGAAAATTATATTAAAGGAATCTTCAGTATCTTTTACAGATTGATTTTGCTGCATTATAACTTCTTCATTTTCTATGGCCACTTCAGTAACACTTTTCGATTTCACTTTAATTGAGTTTATTATAAGCTCTATATTTTTAATTTCAACTTCTACTACTTGAGCCAGTTTCCTTATTTCATCTGCAACTACAGAAAATCCCCTACCAGCTTCTCCTGCACGACTAGATTCAATAGCAGCATTTAAAGATAATAAATTTGTTTTTTTAGATATGCTTTTAATAGTCTCTAAAACTACAGTGACATTTTCTATTTCGCTTTTTAATTCAGACACTTGGCTCTTAACTTCATTAGATATTTGATTACTTCTTTGTGATATATAATTTAATACACTAATTTGTTTAAGACCACTTTGCGCTGCATCATTTGTACTTCCTGAAGCTTCTTTAATAAAACCTACATGTTCTTCAAGTTTATATATTTTTTCTGATACTTCATTAATTTTACTTACTCCGTGGCCTACATATTCAACCTGATTGTTTGCCCCTTGTGTAACATCATTCATTATCTGTGACACTTTTTCAGTTGCATCATATGTTCTACTGGATACTGATAATAGCCTTTGAGAAGAATCAGTAATAATTTTAGTTGATGATACAATACCTAAAATTAAATCTTTTAAATCCTTTAGCATCTTATTAAAATTATTGTTTAACATTTTAATTTCCTTATTAACATGGAAATCAGCTTCTACATTTAAAATTCCCTTTGACACTTGTTTCATACTTTCTATTAATTTGTTAATGGACAAGCTTATAACCTTAGAATAGGTTAATACCCCTGTAAAACTTATAAATAACAATATTACTATTAGTGCAATGATATAATTTCTAATTATAATTATCTTACTTTCATAATCACTTTTATTTATTCCTGCAACTATAAGCCAGTTTAAATTATTTAGATTGTTTAAGGCAGCTACTTGTGTTTTCCCATTATCTTCATAACTTTGAAAACTTGAAGATAGCTTGTCTATGTTTTTTAATTTATCTAATATAAATTTATTATCTATTTTAGTTGCAACTTTATTCTTGTATGAGTTATTATACAAAATAATTCCTTCACTGTTAACTAAATAAGAATATACCTTTTCATCTGTTTTAATATTATTTATACTTTGAGTAAATTTTTCTAGATCAAACATTATAACTATATACCCTAAGTTCTGAGCCATACTTTTTATAGTACCTGCTACAGGAATTACAAATTTTTCAGTTGCAGGTGATTTTGTTGGATTACCTATCATTAGTTCCTTCCCACTTTTTATAGAACTAAAATATTGTTCATTGAACGTATTCATCTCCATGTACTTTTTTCTATATGGCGAGCCGTCTGCAATAACATTTCCTTTTAAGTCTGTTATAAAAACAGTTTCATATAACTTATCTGAATTTTTAACTGCATTTTTTAAAAATAACATCATGGTATTTAATCTTAATATATCTATATTTTTTCCTGAATTAATTTGTTCAAGAAGTATTAACAAATCAGTCTGAGAAGATAAACCCGTTAGAAGACTTCTAGAACTATCTATTGATGAATTTATACTACTCTTTATTCCTTGGGAATAGGTGTAAAGAACCATTTCTTGAGAACTTCTTAATTCTTTAGAGGTTTTGTTATAAGTGATAATTCCCATAAACAATATTGGTATAACTGATGTGAAGATAAGTACTATCATTAATTGTTTTCTTAAAGACATATCATGAAATTTAAAAACTACACTGAATTTTTTTAATCTTTCTCTAAAAATGTTAAACTTTTTCATAAGTTCCTCCAAGATATATAAAATAATTGGCTTTTTAATTAGTGACAAACTTGAATGGAGAGTTCTAAGTTCTAATAATTAAAAAGCCAATATTAAGTATATATACATTATATCATGATATGTTGATATGTAAATAATACTATTGTTAACTGTATGTTAACTCAGCGGTAATGTAGTATTATTTTTTTAAATGCTTTTCTAAAGATCTTTAATTATGTCTTCAAGCTTTTGTTTTACAGCTGCTTTTTCTATCTTGTCTAAAGGCAAAGCTATTAACAATTCAATTCTTCTATTTAACTCATTTCTTATTTTTTTAAAATATGTTTTTTTATCTTCATCATTACCTTGAAAATCTTTTGGGTCAGATATTCCCCAATGAACATGAATAGCATCATTAGTAACTCTTGGGCACTCATCTTTCATCTTGTCGCATAAAGTAATTATAAAATCATATTCTTCATCTATGAAATTCATAACAGACTTAGGTTTGCGATTGCTCATATCAATTCCTATCTCTTCCATGACAGCAACTGCGTAAGGATTTATTTTATCTGCTGGATTACTGCCTGCACTATATGCTAAAAATTTATCTTTAGCCTTTGAATTTACAATAGCTTCTGCCATTTGACTTCTTGCTGAATTTTGAGTACAAAGGAACAATATTTTTTTTATCATATTTTAACCTCCAACCTAATTTTATTTAAATAACCATCCTTACTAAGCACATGAAGGATGGTTATTTAAGTTTATTCCATTAATTTTCTGTATTAGGGAACCAACCCCTTGTATTATTAGCTATTTTAACTAGCGTAAGCATAACCGGAACCTCTGTTAAAACTCCAACTACCGTTGCAAGAGCTGCTCCAGACTGTAATCCAAATAAAGATATAGCCACTGCCACTGAAAGCTCAAAGAAATTACTTGCTCCAATCATACCAGCTGGTGCTGCAATATTATGTGGTAGTTTCCAAGCCTTTGCCCAACCATAAGAAAAGAAGAAAATTAAAAAAGTCTGTATTGTAAGTGGTATTGCAATTAAAGCAATATGAAGTGGATTGTTTAGTATTGTCTCTCCTTGGAAAGAGAAAATAATTACTAAAGTTAAAAGAAGTCCACCGATTGTAACATTATCAAATTTCTTTAAAAATACCTTTTCAAAGTACTCCATTCCTCTATGCTTTACAATATACTTTCTTGATAAATATCCTCCTGCAAGAGGAATAACTACAAATAATACCACCGATAAAAATAATGTATCATAGGGAACAGCCACATTACTTACTCCTAGTAAAAATGCTACTATTGGAGTAAAAGCAATCAATAATATTAAGTCATTAACTGCAACTTGAACTACCGTATATGCAGGATCTCCCTTAGTTAAATGACTCCATACAAATACCATAGCTGTACATGGGGCCGCCCCTAGAAGCACTGCTCCTGCAAGATACTCTTTAGCTAAATCCGGTGTTATCCACTGCTTGAATACTGTATTTAAGAAAAATGCTGCTATTAAATACATAGTGAAAGGTTTTATAAGCCAGTTTGTAACACAAGTTACTGTAAGTCCCTTCGGCTTTTTAGCAGCCTTTACAATGCTAGAAAAATCTATCTTTAGCATCATAGGATATATCATAAGCCATATAAGCACAGCAACTGGTATTGAAACCTTAGCATATTCAAACTTACTTAGTGTTTCTGGTATAATTGGTAGTATTTGACCAACAACAACCCCAAGAACAATACAAATAGCAACCCATAGAGTTAAATATCTTTCGAAGAAACCTATTCCCTTGTTTTCTTTATTTTTTGCACTCATAATTTCCCTCCAAATAACTTATTACTTTTTCTTTATCTTCCCTTAATTGCTCACAAGTAAAAGCACTGCATTTGTACTTATTTAATTTTTCTATGTCCTTTTCATATGAATCACTCTTTGTTAGTTTTTCAGTAATATAATCATAAAGCATTTTATTTTTTGATATAAATTCTTCATCAATAAAATAGTAAACCCATTGTGCCTTTTTCTCCGCTCCAATTATTTTTAAACTCTTTAGTTTGTTTAAATGTCTAGAAGCATTAGACTGAGTAATCCCAAGTATGCTTTCTATCTCACATACACAGAGCTCCCCCTCTTTTAATAAGTTGAGTATTCTTATTCTATTTTCATCACCTAGTGCTTTAAATATCTCTATGAATTCCATTTCTTCACCCCTTTATATGATTATATGAGCTTATACTCATATACTATGCTATATATGCTCTTTTGTCAACAAAGTAATTTTTTATTTTTCCTTAGAATATAATGTAGAAAAAAATGAATAAGGAGATTGGGATGATATATTTTATTAAGAAAAATGATACACTATCTAAAATTGCAGTAAGATTTAAAACAACAGTTGGGGCTATTCTAAATGCAAATGTAATTTGTAATCCTGGCTTAATTTTTATTGGTCAACCATTAATAATACCAAATAGTAATCTTCAGCTTCCAAAAGCAGGGGCAGGGCCTTATTATATTGTGCAACCTGGTGATACTTTATATTGTATTGCAGAACAAACAGGAATAAGCTTACAAACACTTATGGATATAAATCATATACAAAATCCTAATATTCTTTATGTAGGAAAAGAGCTTATTCTTACTCCGCCTACTACTAATGCTCCTGAAGAATTGAAACTTACTTGGGAAAGAAGTCCTGATGAGAATTGTAATGTTTATGGTTTTACAGAACATGGTGTTTACTACAATGGTTCCTTTGAATGGGCTGCCTTTGGAGGGGAATCTATAGATTATTTATTAGAACTATTAAAAAATCCCTGTAATATTGTACGTAGATATGCTGTTATTAGTTTAGGTCGTCTTGCTTTAAATGGAAAGGTTAGAAAAACTCTTAACACACTTGTAAAGGATGAATCTATATCTGATATGGTAAGATTAGCAATTCGCCGAATTGACCTTAACGCCATGGGATTAGATAGAATTCATGTTAATATTACGGATAATACCCTATTAAGTGAGCCGAATTTTTCCTCACCATCAGTAAAATTGCCAAAGGGCTCTGGAATAATTATATTGAAATGGTTCATACCTAGCCCTACTGGAGAAGAAGGCCCAAGGGGAGGCATTCAAATTTATGATTATGTGCAATTTATAAGTACAGGACAAATAGGGTTTGTACCAAGAGTAGGTTATACGGAAATCCCCTATATTTAAACTGTTAGCTAGTAAATTACTAATAATATACAACATTATTACGTTTTTCCTTAGCTTGATATAAAGCATTATCTGCAGTCCTAATTAACTTTTCAATAGACGATTCATCAGATGGGATGAGAGTGTGGACTCCTAAACTAATTGTGACATACTTGGAAATAAAAGAATATGCATGCGGTATGGCTAACCCTTCAACGTTTTTTCTCAATTGTTCGGCAAGTTCTAATGCTTTTTCTTTATTAATATGAGGAAGTATAATTGCAAACTCCTCACCTCCATACCTTGCTACAATGTCCGATAAAGGTTTTGCAGAGGCTACTAAAGCTCCTGCCACTTGCCTTATGCAATCATCCCCAGCCTGATGTCCATAGTTATCATTAAATAACTTAAAAAGATCAATATCTATCATAATTAATGATAAAGGTTGTAAACTCTCTTTACACCTTTCCCATTCAGCTTTCATTGTTTTATCAAATACCAGTCTGTTTAGGATGCCAGTTAAACTATCAGTTTTAGATAGTTTTTCTAGCTTTCGATTTGCTTCCTCTAACTCCTTGTTTACCCTATTTAGTTCATAAGTCTTCTCTTCTATTATCTTTTTATTAT
>Ga0074193_1002462_pt1 | contig 16692 bp, 16 predicted proteins | sample EPASupsiteHSE605_FD_64523 | JGI IMG/M metagenome (GOLD analysis project Ga0074193, IMG submission 64523) | Bioremediated contaminated groundwater from EPA Superfund site, New Mexico - Sample HSE6-05 | ecosystem: Environmental > Aquatic > Deep subsurface > Groundwater > Contaminated ... | reverse complement strand
GGTCAGGGTTCAGGCCCGTCACAAAAAGCAGTCCGGCGGACACGGCCAGTTCGGCGACGTTTGGATTGAGTTCGAGCCTCAGAACGAAAAAGAAGACCTTATCTTTGAAGAGCACGTTTTCGGCGGCAGCGTCCCCAAGAACTTCTTCCCCGCGGTTGAAAAGGGTCTGCGCGAAAGCATCGGCAAGGGCGTGCTCGCCGGGTATCCCGTCGTTTTCCTGAAGGCAACGCTTGTCGACGGTTCGTATCACCCCGTCGACTCTTCCGAAATGGCCTTCAAAACGGCCGCAGGCATCGCCTACAAGGCCGGTCTTCCCCAAGCCAACCCCGTCATTCTCGAGCCTATCGGCTACCTGAAGGTTTCGATTCCCGACACCTACATGGGCGACATCATGTCCGACCTCTCCAAGCGCCGCGGAAGCCCCATGGGCATGAGCGCCCACGAGGGTATGCAGGTCGTTGAGGCCGAGGTTCCCATGGCGGAAATGAGCGGCTACGCAATCGATCTGCGTTCCATGACTCAGGGACGCGGCAGCTTCACCTTTGACTTTATCCGCTACGAGGACGCCCCCGCAATGATACAGCAGAAAATCATCGAAGAAGCCAAGGCTCTTGCCTCCGGCGAAGAAGACTGATGCGGCAAACGTAATATCCAGAGCCGGAAGCATAGCTTCCGGCTCTGTTTGTCAGGCTGCCCGGGGAGCCCCTGTCCGCCCTCAAAAGATTGACACTTAACGTCAGCGGTGTTAAAATTACGAGAAGCTGGTTTCATTATCAGCTCAACTGTGCAGAATTTATATGGCTTTGCGGCCTAATACGGCTTTTCCGGTTTAACGGAGGTTTTTATGAAAAAAGGCAAAAAAGACGGCATTTACTTTTTCTGGTCCGTTACAATAATTCTCTCCATGCTCGTTGCTGTTTTTGTGCTCGGCTTCACTTCCTGCAAAAAAGACACACAGGCAAGCCCCTCGCCTTCCAATACTGCGGAAGCCGAGGAATCTTCCTCCGCAAGTACGCAGGAGAGCGCCGTGCCCGGCACCGTTACCACTCCGGCGGCAAGCACCGGGGCGCGTCTGGCTGAGACAGCGGACATGGGACAGGAGTATGTCGACAAGTTCGTTTTTTTGGGCGACAGCACGACCTACGGTCTAGGTTATTACGACATTGTCCCCGACACTCAGGTTTGGACCCCCGCGAGCGGTACGCTTACGCTTTCACTCTGGAGCACATCGACGATTGTTTATAATGATGATGGAAGCGAGCTGTCCATCAAGGACGCGACCGCGAAAAAGCTGCCAGAGTATATGCTTATCACCCTGGGAGTAAACGGAATTTCCTTTATGGACGAGGAGTATTTCATTACGGAGTATACAAAGCTCGTTCAGACCATACAGGAAGCCAGCCCCAACACGAAGATTATCCTCAATTCCATATATCCCGTATCGGCAAGTTACCCCGCTGAAAACGGTATTACAAACGAGAAAATCGACACAGCGAACACATGGGTCGAGCGCATTGCCGGTTCCCTGGGCGTCAAGTATCTGGACAGCGAAAGCGTGATTAAGGATTCCGACGGTGCAATGCCCGACAAATTAAGCAATGACAAAGCGCTGCACCTTAACGCCGACGGATTCGCCCTAGTTATAAACTATCTCAGAACTCATGGCTATCAATGAGTATCCCGCAGCGAACTTTATACCGTTAAAAGGACAAACAACATGAATACTGCAAAAAAATCCCTTGCGCTTGTTTCCGCTTTACTGATTCTTTCTCTTTTTGCCGGCTGTGGTTCCAAGACCGCTGTTGTCAGAAACGACGTCGCGGTTTCCGACCTCTCGACGGCGGTTTCCGCCGTTTTGAGCGACGACGCTTTGGTTTCGGTTCCCGAGACATATATTTCCGGCTCCATGAAGATGGATGTTTCCGATTTCGACAGCTATGACATCAGAATAAACTCAAAGGGCGTCAATATTGACGAATTCGGTATCTTCAAAGCAGCGGATACCTCCCAGTTTGAGCTTATCGAGAAAGCCATAAACGACTATCTGCAGATGCGTAAGGACACCTGGATGGTCGAATATATGCCCGAGGAGCGCCCGAAGCTCGACAGCGCGGAAGTCAGAACTGTCGGGTACTATATAATGTACGCCATACTTTCCGACGATGATAAGGACGCGGCCTTCAAAGCGTTTACCGCGGCGCTGACAACTTAAATCCGAGAACTTGCATTTCCCCATATTTCTGTTATAATGGCGTCATAATCACCAATTATTCTATTAGGTGGGTAATATATGCCAAATTCAAAGCATAAAAGGCCCCAGCGTGGGAAACAGCGTTCCTCCATTGCCAGGGCTTTCATTTTTCTGGCGCTCCTTAGCGTATTGGCTGTTCTTGTCTTTAAGAACGCCGCTCGCGGGCCCAGTACTGCGCAGGAAACGCCTGTCATTGAGTCGCCGGTCGTTTCGTCTGCTCCCGAAACCTCCGAACCGGAGGAGACGGAGAGCTCCGACTCGTCGCTCCCCGAATTCAATCCGAAAGCAACGGACAGCACAAAGCCCGAGCTGCTGATTGCCGAAACGGGCTTGATGGTCGACGACCAGAGCGTTGACTCATACAGCTTCAAAGATAAAATTGACTTCGGTCTTCCCGAGGACTATACAGCTGTCGAGGGCATCGTTACTTTCCGCGGCAACAACTTCCGCAACAGTGGCTCATACGGTACGGCGGACATCGTAAATAAAAGCTTTTCCGAAACCTACTGGACGGTTCAGGAGGCGTCGCTTCAGTCCCCCAACGGCACGGTCTGGACGGGCAGCGGATGGGTCGGGCAGCCGCTTATGATGACCTGGCCCAAGGAAGTCCGTCAGCACATGAATATGTACGACTGGGCTAAAAATGCCGATACGCTCACCGAGGTCATCTATGCCACGATGGACGGCAATATTTATTTCCTTGATCTTGCCACGGGTCAGAAAACGCGCGACAGTCTCTATCTGGGTTACACCTTCAAGGGCGCGGGCGCGCTTGACCCCAGAGGCTACCCCATTTTATATCTCGGCGCGGGCTACAACAGCGCAAACGGCACCTCGCGCGCTTTCATAATCAATCTTCTCGACTGCTCCGTTATGTACACTTTCGGCGCGGCGGACCCTTTCTCCCTGCGTGGGACGCTCTCGTTCTTCGACGGCAGCGCTCTTGTCGACGCGGAGACGGACAGGCTCATCTATCCCGGTGAAAACGGCATCCTCTACATAATGAAACTCAACACGAATTACGACGAGCAGGCCGGAACACTCTCGATAGCCCCTTCGGAAATTGTCAGGTGGAGATATAACGGCACCCGCACGACAAAGGAGACCTATTGGCTCGGTATGGAGGACAGCGCAATCATCTGGCGCGGTCACATCATCATGTCCGACAACGGCGGGAACCTGATGTGCCTCGATCTCAACACGCTCATGCTCGACTGGGTCCAGAACGTTCAGGACGACACCAACTGTACGCCGGTTCTTGAGCTTGAGGACGGTCACGCCTATGTTTACACCAGCACCTCCTTCCACGGAGGCTGGAGAGCCCCGATGAGCGGTACAGCTTCCATACCGATATGGAAAATCGACGCCGAAACGGGCGAGATCGTCTGGGAAAAGGACTATACCTGCTACACCGAGGACGGTGTTTCCGGCGGAACGCAGGGGACTCTTGCAATCGGAAAAAACAAGCTCTCAGACCTGATTTTTGTCCCAGTTGCGCGCACTCCTTCGGCCGGCACGGGCATTCTGGCAGCCTTGAATAAGGAAACGGGCGCGGTCGTCTGGGAGATAGAAACCAAGATCTACAGCTGGAGCAGCCCCGTAGCAGTTTACGACAAGGACGGCAACGGCTATCTGGTCTTCTGCACGGCCGGCGGTTATATGTATTTTATTGACGGGCTCACCGGAAAGGTTCTCGATTCTCTTGACGTCGGCAGCAATGTCGAGGCCTCCCCTGCGGTTTATAACAGCACCATCGTCGTCGGTACAAGGGGCGAGCTCATCTGGGGTGTAAATCTCACATAATTTAGCCGCGTCTGCTCTATCCGGCGGGATATGTTGAACAACTGAAAAGACCTCCACCGCAAATACGGCGGAGGTCTTTTCCTGATTTAATGGTTCGTTTGAAAAGCGCTTGCACAGCGTTTTTTTGGGTATTTTTCGCCGTTTTTTCGAAAAATCTACTTGCCTTTGCAGCTGAGTTGTGGTAACATAATTAAGCGCCGTAAGTGGTGCAGAATTATTTCCGGGTGTGGCGCAGTTGGTAGCGTGCTTGACTGGGGGTCAAGAGGCCGCAAGTTCAAGTCTTGTCACTCGGACCAGAATAAGCACTGAAAACACTATGTTTTCGGTGCTTTTTTGTTTTTCGAAATTGACCCAAAGCTGAAGAAAACGGGTCTATTACTAACCTACTATATACGTAATTAGTTACTATTTTATATTGCCATTGTTGCTGAGGAGATAAGCTGCTTCGTGTAGTCGGTCTTTGGGTCGCCTATCAGGTCTTTCGTAAGGCCGCACTCTTCACAGACACCTCTGCGCATTACAATACTGCGCCGGCAGATATTACTGACCAGGGCAATATCGTGCGAAACGAAAAGTATGCCCATGTTAAGATTTCGGCTCAGATTACACAGAAGCTCAACCACATTCGCCTGAGCGGTAACATCCAGCGCGCTTGTAGCCTCGTCGCAGAGTAAAAGCTTTGGTCTGACGGATACGGCGCGGGCTATGGCCGCCCGCTGGCACTGACCGCCGCTAATTTCAAAGGAATATCTGTCAAGCAGCGCCGGGTCGAGCCCGACCATATCAAAAAGTTCGCAGGCTCGTTCATTGAGTTCTCTTTCGGTCCTGATGCCGCAAAGATTGCGCAGCGGCTCATAAATCGAGCGCCGGATTGTCATCCGCGGATCAAAGGACGTAGCGGGCGACTGGAACACCATCTGGAGCTTGCGGTAAAGCGTGTGGTACCCGGAAACGGATAAGCCGCGGATGTCCTCGTTATCAAAGATGATGCTGCCTGAGGAGGCTGTCTCCATTCCGGCGATCAGCCTTAGCAAAGTGCTTTTACCGCTTCCGCTTTCGCCCACGATACCGAATATTTCGCTCTCTGCGACTTCTATGCTTACGCCCCGCACAGCGTCTACCTCTGCCATCCCTCGGCGATACGTTTTTTTAAGCTCGTCGACACGCAGTAAAGCCTTATCCACAATTTGCTCCTTTCAGCCTTGGTACGACCTCTATGAGAGACTTCGTATAAGGATGCTCGGGATTTTTTAACACCTTTTCCTTTGCTCCCATCTCCGCTATCTGCCCGTCGTGCATTACTGCGACAGTATCGGCCATTCTTGAGATCAGTCCGATGTTATGAGAAACAATGACTACGCTTGTTCCAAATTTTTCCCTGAGCAGCATAAGTTCATCCGCTACCTGCGCCTGAGTTGTGACATCCAGGGCACTGGTAGGCTCATCTGCGAGGATGAGCTTCGGCTCCATCACCATGGCAAGGGCAATCGCGACTCTCTGGTTCATGCCCCCGGAAAGTTCATACGGGCAGCTGTTCATGATACGGTCAAAATCACTCAGCCCAAGCTTTTCAAAAACGGAGGCAATCAGGTCATAAGCTTCGCACCTGCACATTTTTCTATGGCTTCTTAAAGTCTCATAGGCTTGTTTTTTGATTTTTCTGATAGGGTTCATGGAGGCTGATGCGTTTTGGAAAACCATGCACATTTCCGAGCCGCGTATTTTTCGAAATTCCCCCGGGGAAAGCCCTGAGAGATTCCTTCCGTCAAAAACGACCGAGCCCCTGTTAATCGCAACGCCCGAAGCGGGAAGCTCCATAATCGCTTTCAGCAACGTGCTCTTGCCGCAGCCGCTCTCGCCGGCTATGCCGAATATTTCTCCGCGCGCCACATCAAGGGACACGTTCCTGACCGTATCACATCCGCCGTATCCGGCGCAAAGCCCGTTTACTTGCAGCAGTTTCTCCACAGCTTACACCCTTACTTTTCTATTTCTATGTTTCCGCCCAGCACGTGAACGTCAAGCCTGTCTCTGACGGCGTCGCCCAGGTAGTTAAACACCATAACAGTGATAACGAGGGCGAGCCCCGGATACAGCACAGTCCACGGAGCGGTGGCAAGAAATCCCCGCGCTTCACTTATCATGGAACCCCATTCCGCTTCGGGACGCTTAACGCCGAGGCCCAGGAACGACAGCCCTGCGAAGCCCAGCATAACGGACCCGATCTGTACAGTCGCATAGGTCAGAAGAGAGCTGAAAATATTGGGCAGAATGTGCTTTGCCATAATTGAAAAGCTGCCTGAGCCCGAAAACCGGGCAGCTTTTATATAGTCCTCATTTTTAATTGCCAGAACGCCGCTCCTTGCAAGCCGCACATATGGAGTCCATCCGGCAAAGCCGAGGGCTATCATAGCGTTCAGCATACCGCCTCCCAAAATACCGGAAACGGCAATAGCGAGTATCATCTGCGGGAAGGCCATTATACCGTCGATGATACGCATTATTATTCTGTCAGCTGCTCCACCGTAATAGCCGCAGAGTATTCCAACCGCGGAACCGAAAATGAAAGTTATCGTCACCAGCAACAGCGCGGAAAAAACCGAAGTCCTCGCACCGTACAAGACCCGGGACAGCACGCATCTTCCCATGTCGTCTGTTCCAAACGGATATTGAGAGGACGGAGGCTGCTTCATTTGCGCAATATTAGTGGTGTATGGGTCGTTTGGGGCAAGGTTTTTTGCAAAAATGCTTGTCAGTACAAGGAGAACCGCAAATATCAGAAAAGCCCGGAGCATCGTATCCGAAAGTCTTTTTCTTTTCAATCTCATAACTTTGTCTCCCTCAGTCGGCTTTGACCCGAGGGTCGAAAATCCTGTATGTAATATCTGTCAAAAGATTTATGATTACATATATTACGGCGATATAGACTACAAAGCCCTGAATGACGGGATAATCACGGGCTGTAATTGCGTCCATCACCAGTTGGCCCACGCCGGGCCACTGAAAAATAGATTCGATAACCACGCTGCCGGTGAACAGACCTCCGATTGCCAGACCTATAACAGTTATTATCGTCAGCATGGCATTGTGAAGAACATCGTGCGTCAGAAAAACCGAGGGCTTGACTCCGCGCGCCTGAGCACCGAGTACAAAATCCTTGCCGAGCTGCTCCAGAATCTCCGCCCGGAACTGCTTGATGAATTTACCGGCACACGGAATCGAGAGAGCCACTGTCGGCAAAACGAGGCCCTGTATGCTCCCCTTCGCTAAGACAGGGAACCAGCTTAATTTGATGCAAAAGGCATATATCAGAAGCAGCGCGATAAGAAACGTGGGAATGGAATTGGCCGTAAAAGTAAAAAAACGCACAATATAGTCAGTTGCCCTGTTCCTGCGCACTGCAGTCAGAATTCCAAGCGGCACGGCGATTATTAGCGACAGCATCAGCGCTGATAACGCCAAAACCGAGGTTTTACCCATAGCCTTCCACATCATTTGGGAAACGGGCAGGCTTTTTGCGTAGGATACGCCGAGATCGCCTTTCAGGAAGTTCCACAGCCAGTCAAAATATCTGACGATAAAAGGCCTGTCGAGTCCCATACTCTCTCTGGTAAGCTTCAGCACCTCCTCAGACGGCGCAAGGCCCTGAGCGACCAGCTTCTTCAAAGCGGGGTCCCCCGGGGCGATGTACATAAGCGAAAAAGCAATAAAGCTAACCACAAGCAAAATGGGTATCAGGCGCAAAAGCCGCCTGCCAATGTATCTGAGCATCAATATTTCTCCCGAAATGGCACACGGGTCCGGTTTTGGTCGGACCCGTGTGCAGATAGTATAACCTGCGTCAGACCGGTTACTTAATATCGGTCTTTGAACTTATCATGTAGAAGCTGAGGGGATTGTTCTCGCCGCAGTTGACGACGCCCGTTCTCATTACGGTAGTTTTGTTGAGAAGCGCTATAAAGCCCATTGCTTCGTCGTCGATTATCATCTGCTGCATCTGCTGCGCCAGTTCAGCGCGCTTCGCCGTATCAGTCTCGCTTTCAAGCTGCTTCAGCAGCGCCGACGCGTCCGCGTTGCTATAGCCTCCGCTTGTATAAAGGTCGCCGCCCAATACTCTGTTAAGGTAGTAATATGGGTCGCCGGACGGGTCGGCTATCATGCAGTACATACCGATATCAAAATCGCCTGTCTTTATATAGGTGCCGTCAGCGTCCTCCGACACGGTAAGGTCAGCTTTAATGCCGACAGCGTTGAGCTGCTCCTGCATAAGAAGGACTATCTTGTCGATGGACCGCGCCGCGTAATAAGCGATGTTGAGCTCGATAATCTTACCGTTCTTTTCGTAATACCCGTCGCTGTTAAGTTTATAACCGAGACCTTCGATAAGCGTCTTGGCCTTAGCAGGATCATAGCTGTTCTTTGTCACCCTGCCGTAAGGCGAGCTTTCGCTGAAGGCCCCTACGGTCGGAGTGGCGAGTCCGGAGAGCATTGTGCAGACCGCCTCGGAGTCGATAGCCATATTGATGGCGGCTCTCAGATCTTTATCGGTGAGCTTTTTCATATTGAGGTAGTAATAATACAGTCTGGAGGACGGTACGGAGGTGACTGTGTATTTGTCGGGAGCGGCTTTATATATCTCGAGATCGTTGGTGGTGGGCCCCATATAGGCGTCTAACTCGCCGTTCTGGAAAGCGAGAGACATGGTGTCGGCGTCTGCCATGTAGTAGCCCTCGACTTTGTCAAGCGCAACGTCTCCGTTCCAGTATTTGTCGTTCTTCACAAGGATAACCGATTCGCCCGATTTGAATTCAGAAACCTTGAAGGGGCCGGTGCAGACGGGGGCATTGTCGATGTCGACCGAAGCGTCAATATTTATCATCGAGTAATATACAGTGGTCAGCTCGTTCAGCATTGTGGGCATGAAGTCCGTTGTTGCGATGGTAAATGTCGTGTCGTCAACGGCGGTAAGAGTCGCTCCGGCAAGCGCCGAGGCCTTTTTATTGACCGCTGCAGCGCTCTGGAGACATTTTACCGCAATCGCCGCCGTCAGCTTGGACCCGTCGGAAAATGTGACGTTGTCTTTGAGCTTGATTGTCCACACCTTGCCGTCCGTGGTGCCGGATTCCGCGAGATATGGCTGAACTTTTCCGTTCTCGTCGATCACAAACAGGGTTTCAGTAAGTCCCAGCTCGGAGGTCCACCAACCGTCGGACTCCTTCTGCGCGTCAAGACTTGTGTAACTGTTTGCAAATAGGTCGCCGACCCTGACGACTTTTTCAGCCGGAGTTGCGGTCGCGGTCGCCGATGGCGCGGCGCTTTCGGCAGACGTCTTGCTGCCGCAGCCGGCAAAGCATACCAGCATAAGCGTAAGCGCCAGTACAAGAGAGATGATACTTTTTCTATTCATTTTCTTCCTCCAGTTTTCGTTCCGCCTTCCGTAAATCGACAGCTTACGGAACTGTTATTCAAAAACGTCTCTACTTCTCGGCGCAAATGAGAAAACCGGGAGTGGAGGCATAATTGATCTTTTCCTCGTCATTCAGTAGTATGTTACTGATTGTAGTATCGACCGACACCTTTGAAAATCCAAGATTCAGAAGCGTTACCATATCCCATTGCGGACGATTGAGGCGTCCGAGAGGCAAATTTGCAGATATTCCCTCCATTATTTTGCCGTCCTCATAATAACTATGGTCGGTAACCCCTTTCCGGATAGTGTTCATCCTGTCACGCTCGTATTCCATATTTTTATTTTCGTCAAAAAGATAAGCGTACCAGTTGGCGTCGTAATTGAGCAAACGTCCGCCCGGGCGCAGGACCCGGAGCCAGTCGGCATAGGCTCTGGCCGGGTCTTCCAGATTCCAGGTGAGATTCCTTGTCACGATTACATCGAAGCTGTTATCGTCAAATTCTAGGCAATGGGCGTCCATGCGCGCAAAAGTAATGGCGCTTGCAAATTCTCCCGCGTTTTTTTTCGCGATCTCGAGCATGCCCCCGGAATAGTCCACGGCAGTCACGTCAAAGCCGCGTTTTGCAAAAATCAGCGCAAAATAGCCTGGGCCGGTTCCTATGTCCAGCACACGGAGCGGTTCTTCGCTTTCCTCAGGAAAATTTGCCGTGAGGGTTTCCACCCAAAGCTCTTCCCAATCGTTGCCTACTGTCTTGAGGACATAATCCGAATATGAAGGGGCTCTTTTTGTCCAGTATTGTTCTATAGATTTGAGAAGTTCTGACATCGTCGAATCCTCCGATAAATCATCGTCATCAAAATTATAAAGTGACATTTTCACGCATACAAGCCTCCCCGGGGGTTGTATGCCGTCGCTTTTATTGTTTTCAGCTCATATTTTGTATTGTTCGGAGCACGGGCAAAAGCGTTTGGCCAACGGCAAAGAACAGCCCGCGGATGGAGATACCGCGGACTGTTCTTTGCTGTTGGAAGTTGATGAGGAGACATAGAGTTTATATACTACGTTTTTTATTATATAGGTTGAATCACGGCGCACAAGCCTCCCGTGGGGATAAAAAACGACGAAAAACCTGTTTTTGTCTGAAATATTATGATTTTAATAGCCGAGCAAAGAATCGGATGCTGCAAATAACCCCCTATCCGGCTTGTGAAAACAAATCTACAGCGTTTATAATAGGTCGAAAGTAGTCAGGGTGGGAATACGAATGAGCATTTTTGAAATTAGTCACGGAAGCAAAAAACAATTCTTTGTGCCTGTTCCGGGTTTGGCCGCCTCCCTTCCCGTAACCGTTGTTAAGGGATTTAAGGACGGTCCGAATGTTCTGATAACCGCTGGAATCCACAATCAGGAATACGTCGGAATAGAAACAGCGAACAGGCTTGCCCTCGAGCTTGCTCCGGACAGAATTCAAGGTTGTGTAACCATTGTTCATGTCTGCAATCTCACCGGCTTTTTTGCTCTCTCGCCGGACGTAGTCCCTGAGGATGGCAGAAATCTTAACCGGGTGTTTCCCGGTGGGGAGGCCGGCAGCGCCTCACAGCGGCTGGCGAGCTTCATCATAGACAGTTTTATGACGGACGCCTCCTGCTTAATCGATCTCCACTGCGGCGGATACCGCGAGGAACTCCTGCCTCATGTGTATTATCAGGGCATGGGGGACAAGTATCTTGAGAATGCTTCAAAGCAGATAGCAAAGTTGGTTGACGTGGAATACATGGTGCGCGCCGACAGTTATTCCGGCAGTATGTTCAGCTTTGCGGCCAAGCTTGGTATCCCCGGAGTTATTATTGAGCGCGGCGGCATGGCCGGATGGTCTGAAAACGAGGTCAGGGCTTATCTTGCGGACATAAGGCGAATACTTCAAAGACTCAATGTTCTGGAATACAGCGAACCGCAAAGAGCAAAACCGCTTTCCATCTCTCGTGTCGATCATTACAACGCCGGAGCGGACGGCTGCTGGTATCCCGCCGCGGCGATTGGCGTCACGATAAAAAAAGGCGAGGCTCTTGGCAGCATCAGGGATTTTTTCGGCAATGAACTGGCGTCTCCTATCGCAGAAGCAGACTGCGTTATTCTTTATCAGTTGGGTTCTCTCGCCGTCCGGAGTGGTGAATTTCTTCTGGCCTGCGGGGCAATTCAATTAAATAAATTGAATGGAGCTGAAAATCATGAGGATTGAAGAAATTAGAAAAGTCTGGGTTTCCGGTGACAGAAATGCCCGGAATGATGTGCAGTTATGGGATTCTCAGGCGGATGATCCTACATATCACCACGTTTATGACGAGTTTCTAAAGCTGCTGGAAAGAGAACACATGCTTGACAAAAGCTTTGATGTTCTTGATATCGGCTGCGGAGTGGGCGTATATTCAATCGCACTTGCCGAAAAAGTTCATTCCGTGACCGGACTGGACATTTCCCCGCAAATGCTCAGGCATGGCAGCAAAATTCTCAATGAGACCGGAATCGCGAATGTAACTCTTGAATCGGCAGACTGGAGCACAGTCGATCTTGAAAAAAGCGGACTTAATAAGCGCTTTGACCTGGTCTTTGCACATAACACCCCTGCCATCTGTGATGCGGATACCTTTGAAAAGCTAATTGACTCCAGCAGACGGTTTTGCGCGGTGTGCAGTCCTATAAAAATGACAGAGCCGGTTATGCAGAAGGTTATGGAACTATGCGGTATTGGAGAAACCTGCACTGGCGGAAACTCTTTTGCATACATGCTTGATATGCTGCTGCAAAAGGACTATCTGCCGAAGCTTCATTATGAGAAGCAAGTATGGCCTATGCGTCAGTCGTTTGAGGACGCGTGCTCCTTCTATTTAGGCAGAGTTTCGATGTCGAAGCAGTTGAGTGAAAGCGAAACGGAGATTGTTAGGGATTATCTGAAGTCAATAATGCAGGATGGCATCATATCTGATGACATCAGCACGACAGTAGTCACAATGTACTGGGAAAAGTGAAGCGTAAAATTACAGGTCCCATTCAGAGAAAAAGAGGCAATTTGTAATGGCGGACGATAAAGAAGCACTCAAAATGTATTATTCGGGCTTTAACTGCGGACAAATAGTAGCCACTTTCCTAAGCGAAGCCTGCGGTTTTGACGAAAGGGCCGGACGTGCCGCTCTCGGCGGTTTCGGTATGGGTCTCTATAACGGCGAAGTCTGCGGCGCGATAGCCGGAGGAGTATATTCGCTTGGCGTGTACTGCAATCACTGTGAATACAACGACGACGAGACAAGAAAAAAAATCGGTGATATGACCCGTGACCTAACCTCGCATTTTCTCGATAAATACGGCTCTCTCCGCTGCGTACATTTCACAGGCGGCGGAGACCATAACAGGTGCTGGGATTATATCAGGGAAACGGATGAGTTCGTCAGAAAACTAATCGAAGAGGACAAATAACTTTCAAAGAATGAAGTCATTTAGAAATGCCGCAGAAACAGCCTGCTTACGGCGTGTAATTATGCCCCCTCCTGCGGACGAAAGCAGCCGCCCCAAACCGAATAAACGGCCGGAACAGCTTGCGCGGCACTTGAATATCTATCAATAAACATCGCTTTTAAAAACCAAGCGGCGGAGGTATTATGATACCCCCGCCGCTTGGCGCTAAATATGGTTAAGGAGAGAAATATGGAGGAGACAACTAACTTTTAACTGGCTTTTTCGGTCGCTTCTGCGCCCTTCCACTGCCATTTGCCGCAACCGCCGTAGGCCAAATTGCGCTCAACACTGCGAACACTGCATTGACTCAGGTTTGAGCAGTTTTTGCATTCGCCGCACTTTGCCAGATCGCCCAGCGCTCCGTCAAGCAGCTTCTGCTTCTCGACTATCACGGACTGCAGCACACCGATTGCTTCGGCGGTCCGCTTAAGTACCGAAATATCACATTCATTCGGTCTGTCTCTGTAGTTTTCAAGAGATCTTATCAGCTCGTCATATTTATCCATTGTTTGTTCCGCCTCCCGCATCTAATTTTTTCAGTGTATTCTTCAAAATAATGTGTTATGCACTAAAAGCGCATCCTCGTTCTGTTTGCTATGTATGCACAATGCATAATCTTTCTAACCCGATTATAACAGCACTAAACCTGTGTGTCAATAACAATTATAATATTATAGTTGTTTGTAACGTTTAATATATCTCTCTCTGCTTTTCTGTCGGTTATGCCCATTCAAAAGGGCAGGAACCGGAACGGTTTCTGCCCTTTTTGTGTATTCTGCTGTACAGCGCCGGTTCAACTTTCCTCTGCCGAATTATAGAGGCTTTTTCTTTTTCGTAATCAGTTCAGGCTGTGTCACAACCGTTTTTATCGCTGCCGAGGAAACAGACACGATGTCTGACTTCTTCTTTTTCTTAACATCCTTTTTAACGCTTTTTTCGCCCATTTTACTATTCTCCTTTTTGTTTTCTCCGGCTTACCCGACCCCTATTTCCACAAGGTCTCCATGCCTTCGTCCGTAATTTTCACTGCGCCCTCTTTTATGAGCCGTCCGACTGCTCTTTTGAACGCTTTTTTGCTCATATTCAGCTCGGTTCTGATTGTCTCGGGAGGGCTGTTATCGTTCAGCCTCAGCTTTCCTTCGTGAAGTTTCATCAAGTCCGTTATTTTCTGCGCGTCTCCCTCGATTTCTTCATAGGCCGCCTCTCTCATGCCGAGCTCCAGTTTTCCGTCCGCGCGCACTTTTTTGACTCTTGCTTCGACGCTGTCCCCGACAGCTAAACCGCCGTATATCTCTTTATTCAGTATCAGACCGTGATACTTGTTATCAACGGCCACAAAGTACCCGAACTGCGGATTATAGCTGTAGACGGTTCCGTGAACTCTGTCGTTGCTCTTAAAGGGCGACGCGCTGCCGAGCAGATTATAGAGCTTCATTGTAGCGCACAGCCTGCTGCTTTTATCTACATAGAGCCCAACAAGCCACTCTTCGTTTTTCTTTACCTCGCGCTCCTGCTCCTTGAAAGGCAGAAGCAGGTCCTTTTCCAGACCCCAGTCCATAAAGGCGCCGATACCCGTTACTTCCACAACCCTTAGAACGGCAAGCCCGCCGAGCGTCAGCTTCGGTTTTCTGACGGTTGCAATTATCCTGTCCTCAGAGTCCTTGTACACGAATACTTCTATATCGTCGCCGATTTGAAGCTCCGGCGGTACCTGGCTTTTAGGCAGCAGAATATCCTCGCCGATTTTTTCGTTCTTTTCGTTCAAATACACGCCTATCGGTGTTTCTCTGATGACCTCGAGCATTTGAATTTTTCCCAGTTCTATCATTCCGAGCCCTCTTTATTACTATTCTTACTTAAAACGGGTGAGCGGCTTTGAGCTATACGCGGTATTGCCGCTGTTCTTTTTCGGATTATACGGGCTTTTGCCCGTTCTGCCTGCATTTGGCTTTTGTGAGTACGCCGAAGCCGAGCGCCTGACCTGAGTTTCCTTCGGCTCAATAAAGGTGTTGACCAAAGGAAAAGGGTGCTCCGTGACTACGGGCAGCTTTTTCCCCGTCAGCCTTTGAATGTCACTGAGCAGCGGTTTTTCTTCAAAGTCGCAGAAGGAGATTGCCTTACCGCCAAGACCGGCTCTGCCGGTGCGTCCGATTCTGTGGATATAGGTTTCCGGCACCTCCGGCAGATTGTAATTGACGACATGGGAAAGCTCTTCAATGTCAAGTCCGCGCGCGGCAATATCGGTTGCGACAAGAATCCTTGTTTTTCTTTCCTTGAAATCGCTCAGAGCCTGCTGTCTGTTGGTCTGAGACTTGTTGCCGTGAATAGCCACCGACTCAAAGCCCTTTTTTTCAAGCTCTTTTACGATTTTATCCGCGCCGTGCTTTGTTCTTGAAAAAACAAGGACGGAATCATATGCTTTATCCTTCAGCAAATGGACCAGCAGGTTAGTTTTGTTCTCCTTATCAACGAAATAGACCTCCTGCTCAATGATATCAATCGGAGCGAATGCGGGGCTTATTTCGATTTTAATGGGGTCTTTCAATATAGTTTCCGCGAGTTTCTCGATTTCAGGCGGCATGGTCGCGGAAAAGAACATCGACTGTCTTTCCTTCGGCAGATAGGTAATAATCCTTTTGACTTCATGGAGCATTCCCATGTCCAGCATATGATCCGCTTCGTCCAGAACGAAGTATTTTATGCGGCCCAAATCAATAAAGCCCTGATTTATGAGGTCGAGCAGCCTGCCCGGGGTCGCCACAAGGATGTCGATACCCTTTTCCAGCTCCCGTGTCTGCGGGGCCTGACCTACTCCCCCGAAAATGACCAGACTTTTCAGGCTCAGGTTTGCTCCGTAGGCATCGAAGCACTCTTTGATTTGAATGGCAAGTTCCCTGGTCGGCGCAACTATCAGCGCCCTGATGGGTCTTTTTCCTTTTAATACTCCCTGTCCGGTCGCAAGCCCCTGCAATATCGGAATGGCAAAAGCGGCGGTCTTGCCCGTGCCTGTCTGGGCGCAGCCCAGCAAGTCCGAGCCTTCAAGAAGAGAAGGGATGGCTTTGATCTGTATGGGCGTCGGCTCCGTGTAGCCCTGAGTTACCAGGGCCTTCTGGATGGGTCCGATTATATTTAATTCGGTAAATAACAATGTTTTTCTCCTTTAATTACGCGTTTATTCATGTTTGCCCGCAAAACTTAAGTCCGCTCTACCGGTAAGCATAGCGGGCTTAAAATCTCACACAATGCCTTTATCGGGTGAAGAAACGACGGTTTTGCGTGGTTACTGTATCAAATTGTCCGCTCTGACAAAATACAAGTGTATTATATCAGCAATTTGCCGAAATAACAAGCAATAGAATATTTACGTGACCTTTCCCGGGGGTTTCATCCTGCGACACGGCAAAAGGATGCATAACACGCTGAAAAAACTGATATTATCTTCGGATTTGACAAAACCATGTTATAATGTTATAATAATTTGTTCATAATAATATCGCTTGAAGAGACGAGGATTTTGATCCCCGTTTTATTTTTTGAAACTGAGGAATTACATGACAAAAGTACTATTTTCCGAAATGAGCCTTACCCCGAAGGTGGAGCGCGCGGTTTCCCTGATGGGCTTCGATTTTGCGACGCCCGTACAGTCCGAAGCCATACCCGTAATACGCACGGGAGTGGACGTTATCGCCCGCTCGCAGACCGGCACGGGAAAAACCG
>Ga0074193_1002458_pt1 | contig 16716 bp, 10 predicted proteins | sample EPASupsiteHSE605_FD_64523 | JGI IMG/M metagenome (GOLD analysis project Ga0074193, IMG submission 64523) | Bioremediated contaminated groundwater from EPA Superfund site, New Mexico - Sample HSE6-05 | ecosystem: Environmental > Aquatic > Deep subsurface > Groundwater > Contaminated ... | reverse complement strand
CCTGTCAGAATTAAGATTACAATGGCAATTTTACCCCAGTCGATTTTGATATCCGGATTTGCATCTTTTACAATACGTTGGAATTTGTCCTGTTGATGTGCGCCAAACCATGCAAAGAAAATAAATGCGACAGCAGAAGCAATAAATGCATGTAATACATTAAAAGGACTAACTCCATCAATCCACATCATGGTGGTAGTCGTGTCGCCTACAACAGAACCTGCTCCTCCTGCATTACTTGCCGCAACAATGGCTGCAATATACCCGATATGCACTTTTCCTTTAAAAACCACAAGTGCAATGGTCCCTCCAATTAAAGCAGCGGCAATATTGTCAAGAAAAGAAGACATGATAAATATAAATATCAACAGCACAAATGGACCCTTCCAGTCGTCTGGCAGGAATTTAGGTAATACTTCCGGTACACCCGACTCTTCAAAAACTTTTGCAAGAACAGCAAATCCAAGCAATAAACCAAGCAGATTGAGCAGAATTCCCCATTCGCCCTGACGAATCTCTTTGTCGAGAAATTGTTTTACGATTGGCGTTTCACCAAACATGTGCTCGCCAAAATTAAAACCTTTATCAAAAATCAGTTTAAAAATCAAAATAGAAGTAAGTCCGATGATTGCCACCCAGAACGTATGGTCGTGAAATAGGGCAACGCCAAGTAAAACAATGGCAAACATGATAAATTCAACTCTGATTCCGAATAATTCGGGCATTGTAACAGTGCCGGCAATGTCATGTGAGGCAAAGGCGATAGCTGGAATAAATAAGGCAATGATTATAAATATTATTGCCTTCAGATTTTTACTCAGTGAATTAAAGGTGCTCAAGAGGGTCTGTGCATTTCTCATTATTTTTGATGTTGGTTAATAATTACCAAAAATAGACATTTATTATTGACTGGAAAAATGTAACAGTTCAATCTTCGCAAATTCAATTAACCTTAATATTTCTTATATAGGTATTACATAGTGATAATTCTGAATTAAATCATATTTAATGATGCGTGTTTTGTGATGACAGTTTCAGATTTTTATAATTCACATTAAGATAATCTCTAAGAAAAAAAACGGGTGTTTACCTGAGACGCAAACAACCCGAAAAAAAGGAGAGTCTATACAGACTCTCCTAGGTATATTTTTAAATTTATTCTTTTTGTTTTTTTAACTGTTCTTCTCCAAGCTGTTGGACTTTAGCATCGTGAGCAGCTTTACAGTTTATTGCTTTGCAGTTTATTGCTGGTTCTGTGTGCTTTTTATTATTTGCAGGTTCCCAACCCATAACAAAATAAAGTACTACGAATCCAAGAATATAAGCAATTGTTACATGCCACCCTTTTCGAATCCAAAGCATTACATTACGAGCTTCAGGGAATTTATTGGTAATAGCAACCCCTGCTGAAGATCCAAACCAGATCATTGATCCGCCAAATCCTACTGCATAAGCAAGCATTCCCCAATCGTAGTGACCTTGTTCCAGACAAAGTTTTGTCAACGGAATATTGTCGAATACGGCTGATACAAAGCCGAGTACAAATGCGGTTGCCCAATGTGCGTCTGGTAAGGTTTCTACCGGCATCAGCGAAGCGCAGGTTACCAGGCATAACAGGAAAATAGTTCCCATGATAGCACCCGGAACTTCTTTCCAGGGAAGCTTTGTAAATAAAGAACCTATAATTAATGCAATCCACACGCCCAATGCAGGCATATCATACATAAAGTTAGAGATAATAGCCCCAATCAAAATTAAAACCACAACAAACAGATATTTCCAGTTTACTTTTGCACCAACAGGAGGGTCTTTTTCAATTGGTTGGAGTTTATGTTGCTGACGGGCTGCAAAATAAGCGATAAAGAGAGTTGCAACAATTGCTGCAATAAATGCGTGTAATACATTAAAAGGACTAACCCCGTCAATCCACATCATGGTAGTGGTTGTATCGCCCACAACAGAACCCGAACCTCCTGCATTACTTGCTGCCACAATCCCTGCAATATATCCGATATGAACTTTGCCTTTAAATACCACAATGGCAATGGTTCCACCAATTAAAGCAGCGGCAATATTATCAAGGAAAGATGAAATAACACAAACGAAAATTAAAAGCATGAAAGGACCTTTCCAGTCGTCTGGTAAAAATTTAGGAAGAATATCGGGGACCCCCGATTCTTCGAAAACCTTTGCCAGCACGGCAAAACCCAGAAGTAATCCCAACAGGTTTATAATAGTTGACCATTCTCCCTGACGGAGATCTTTATCTTTAAGCTGGTCGATAAAAGAATTATGCCCTGTAATGTGTTCAAGCAAATTGAAATTTGAATCAAAAATAAGCTTGAAAATTAAAATAACGGTTACCCCGATAATTGCGACCCAGAACGTATGGTCGTGAAACAATGCGACTCCGAGTAGTACCAACGCGAACAGGATAAATTCAACACGGATGCCAAATATTTCAGGCATTGCATGAGCAGTAGTAGTTACGGCTTCCTGTGCAAAAGTGAAAATAGGTGCAAGTATCATTATCAGTACAGCAAGCCATGTTTTGCGGCTTCCTTTAAAGGCCGCGACAAAAGTTGATAAAATTGCATTCTTCATAAATTTAATTGTTTAGTTAATAATCTGTTATTTGAAAAGAAGAGGGACCAGAGTTATATATAATCCTGTAATGATTGCCGTAGTGATAACGCCACAGATATTTGCACCCAGAGCCTGAGGCAATATAATAGAATCAGGATTTACTTCTTTAACTGATTTTTGTGCAACTTTTGCAGTAGTGGGAATACAACTTACCGCTGCAATACCAATTACCGGGTTGAATTTTTTTCCGGTAATAAAATACATAAAATATCCTCCTAAGATGCCTCCGATACCCGATATTAACAGGGCCAGGATGCCTAATAATAACAGAACCAGGATTTCAGGATTTAACAATAAATGCGCTTCGCATAAAATACCTAATAGTAACCCAAGGAAGAATGTAGAGCCGTAGAGCAGAGGGCCGCTGATGAAGTCAATCAAATGTGTTAAGCCTGATTCACGAATAGCTACACCAATAAATAACGAAAAGAATAGGGGGGCTGCAACCGGAAACAACAGGCAGAGAATCACACATATAATTACGGCAAAGGCCAGTTTTTGATTAGATGTTATCGGTTTAACGTTTTTCTGTACAGGCATTTTTATTGCACGTAAACGTTTCGGAACCATAAGTTTGATAAGATATGGGTATCCGCCATAGGTTAGCCCAAGGTATAGATAAGCTACAACTGTAATCGGTACAAAAAGGTTTTTCGACAGGCTCAATGATGTAAAGAGAACCATAGGGCCATCAGCACCTCCGACCATCGCAATAGAGGCAGCATCGTTTGCACTGAGCCCAAGCCACATCGCAATGGGTAAGGTTAAAAATGTGCCAAGTTCACCAAATAAAGCCAATACCATACTACTGAAAGGACGTTGCAGTAAAAAACCTACATCCAATAATACTCCGATTCCCATAAATACAAAACAGGCAATCAAACCGTTACTGAACGTAAAGGTGTAAATTGGCTGAAGAAAGTCAATTTGTAAAATATCTAATAACTGTGTTGGATTTGTAACTAACGGATCTACAAATAAATTTCCCTGGCTTCCATCAGGCATAAATAAGATACCTGCATTGATTGTTGCCATTCCCAAACCCATAGGAATCATTAATAAAGGCTCTAATATTCCTTTTTTTCCAAGATAGACTAATAATAACCCCAGAAGAATAAGGCAGATACGAGCTATAAAAATATTTGTTTCAGATGCCATAAGGGTAGATATACCCTGAAACAGATCAAGTATTTTGCTGATTTCCATTGTGATTTTTCGTCTGTTAAAGGTGTTTGAAATAGTTTTTCAGATTTGCAAAACTCCAGTTGTCGGAACTGCGAATAATTACTACAGTTAGGTGGATCAACAGGGAGACAAACATCCCTATAATTATGGTTGCCAAAATTAAAATGGCTGTATTTATCCAGGCGTGATACATAATAATATTAAATTAGGTTAATTGGTTGCTTTTCTTTTATTTGAATCAAATTCAGACGATTATACTGTTTTATAATCGCAATCGATGTGTGAAAATTGAAATATCCTGTATTCCGGTTATTTTCCCTTTTTCAAATAAATGATAAGCGTTTTTGCTGGCACAGATTTGTAATTGGAGTGCTAAGAGATTTTGATGAGCATACGAAAATTGATCTTGTTTTTCTTTAACAGGATGAAACAGGTTAAATAGTTCAACCTGGTCAGCATTTGGGGGAAGTAAATTATCGTTATTACGAAAGTCAATAAAATTCGAGAATTCAGTTGCCTGAGATATATCGCATTGCGAAATGGATATCAGATTTTCTTTAAGAAAATCAACCTCTGAGCAAACTTTATTTTGCTGAATTAAAAAACAAATAAAAAGCATACATATTCCGGGATACAGAAATATAAACGCCTTGATAAATAGTCGCTTGTGAAGGTGTTGATGTGTTTTCAAAGGTCTGGTTGAATTGCTGCAAAAGTAATCATCTTATAAATGTAAAATGCATGTAAAAACAAATATTTCCGTTAATTTTCAAGGTACTCAATCGATTATTTTTAATATTTTCGTTCCTATTTGATACCTTTGCCCAAAACAAAGCGATTTTAAATATACTATGCGCTTCACATTTATTCTCTCTGCTCTGGCATCTCTTTTTTTGGGGAACACTTTGCTGGTATCAGCTCAAAATATTTCTCAGAATCCCGATTCAACTACGATACACTATCTTACGCTGTTAGAAACGTTTGATTTCTCAAAGATCGAACTTATTCCGGTTTATGATTGTACGTTGGATGAAGCGGAACAATTTCTGAACTACGCGCAATTATCTGCTAAGAAATCAGACTTTGTATATAATCCCGAAATATTTGAGAAACTTAAACTGGAAACGGCGAATCAGCGCATCGTGTTAAATTCTTATTTGCAGTCAATTGATTTCTGGCTCTATAAACGTGCAATGGAACGACTCAATGCAGGGGATACCCTCAATGCAAAGTCAGGTTTTGAGCTTTCGTTGCGCTATAATTCTTTTTTTGTTCCATCGGTCTATCAATTATCGAAAATTGCCTTTATAAAACGGGATTATGCACTTTCGCTCAGTCTTATCCGGAATGTTGCCGGGGTATTATACTATGATGAACAACAGTCCTATTTATTGGATTTGCTCCAAAAACAACAGTATGAAGTTTTGATAAATAATGCTAAAACCCGTATTGACGAAGGTTTATATAAAGAAGCACATGAATTGCTTGAAGTTGCTGAAAAATATTGTCAGGAAGAACACTTTAAACATTGCAATCAGAAACAGTTGGATGCATATTTCTCACTGGCCAGGCAAGGTTTATACCAGGCTTTTATTCTGGTATGTAAACAATCGCTCGAAGCAAATAAAACATTGCTTGCACAATCATATTTGCTAAATGCATTGGAAATCAGAAAGAAATATAATTCACAAATTGTACTGAATCCGGCAGAGAAAAATTATTCTAATCAGATTGTAAGTTCACTGTATCGTCAGGCATCTAATTTGAGATTGCGAAAACGCGATGGAGAAGCTCAGTTTTATCATTCACTTGCCGATACTTTGCTAGCATATGCTGATGATGATTTCCGCCAGAAATGGAGTCAAAAAGATATTCAGGATCTTAAGACTGATACAGAGTTTATTGGGGTTCATTTAGATCAAAACTCATCTTCAAGACCTATTGCGAAGAGGGTAGAACGATTTAAAAAGTCGAAAAAGAAATCCAGAAGACACTCTTCCCGAAAATTAAACCGTCCCCAAAAATCGGATTCATCTGTTGATTTTATGATTTTGGAAGGAAAGCAGATGGTACGTGATGATCGTTATCCGGAAGCTCTGCAAATGTTCCTTTTGGCTCATGAATCCTATCGTCAGAAAGGCCAAAAGTTTCCTGCTGAGTTAGATCCTTTGCTTGAGTCATCGGCAATTGCGTGCTTTTCAGAACCGATCAGCAAAGCATCTTTCTACCTGTGGAATAAAAATATCAGGGAGGCCGATAGCATCTGCAATGTTTATTACAAAATTGCAGATGAAGGAAATCTTCTTCGCCTGAATGGCGTAAATATGCTGTTTGAGAGCTATCGTCAAAAGCGTTTACGTCAACAGTGTCAGTTGTATCAGGATTCGCTCGATTATACATTGTACAAAGCCCGTAATCTGTCGTATTCTTCCGGCTATAGTGATGCAATGCAGGTGATTGACTCATTTTTGCAGGATACATCCTATGCTGCGGAGTGTTCAATTTCTTTATCTGAAATTAAAAAGCTGAAACGAGATATAACTCCTGCCACTGATTTCCAGATTTTAAATCAAAGAACGGCCACTGCTTGTGCAAACCACGACACTTCTGCCTGTATAAAAGGGATGGTTGAAAAAGATCTGTACGTTGAAAAAATATCTGGTTCTTTATTCCGGATTAACGCAATTCCTTCGGAACAATCGCTTTTATTTCAGAAAGATACAGTTGGTTTGAGATTGCTTTGTGCAGAGTGGATTTCGGAAAAAAGATACGATAAGGCAATTTCATGCATCAAAGCTTTACGTGAGTTAGGACAGGATGCCCGTAAAACATCTGGCTTACAGAAACAAACGGGTGCATTAATGTATGGATTGAAAAATGAACATAAACCAGTATTTATCCCGGATGAACTAAAAACCGATAAATATTACCGGGTATTGATAAATGCCAGTGAGAATAAAGAAAGCCTGATCGATAAACTTAAGGGAAAACTGGGAATTTGATCCGTAAAATCGTTGTGGATAAATTTCTAATTTGGATATATTCGAATGTATATTTCTCTTATTTTCAGACTAATCGTGCTCTCCACGTTCCATTTCGCGTTTAGTATCTTTGGTTTTCAGCGTTTCACGTTTGTCGTAAAGTTTCTTCCCTTTTGCCAGTGAAATTTTGAGTTTTGCCAGGCCGGTTTCATTGATAAACAATTCGACAGGGATTATCGTGAACCCTTTTTCCTGAACTTTGGTGAAGAGTTTTTTTAATTCTCGTTTATTGAGCAAAAGTTTACGTTCTCGTTTCGGTTCATGATTATAATGAGTGCCATAACGATACTCGGCGATATGCATATTTTTTACAAAGAGCTCATTCCCTTTGAAATCACAGTATGCATCGGTAAGATTTGCTTTGCCGTCGCGGATAGATTTTATCTCGGTACCTGTTAGTTGTATTCCGGCTGTGATAATTTCAACCAGAAAGTACTCAAACGAAGCCTTTTTATTTTTAATGCTAATTGTGTTTGCCATAACTTTGCAAAAGTAAAAAATTCAGGCATCCCAATGCTTAATCAATGAATGAAATAGATAAAGGAAAGCTGAAATACCCTAAAAAGATTGTAAGTTTGCATAAACTTTCTCACTTCTAATGAAAAAAGTAGACAACGTAGTTCCTCAATACATCGGTTTACGAATATATCTGGCAGCCTTCGCGATTTACTATCTTCTGATTATTCCGATTACAGGGGTGATCATGATGCGAAATTTGAATGATTGGGATAAGATGCTGAAAAATAACAGGTCGTTGCAGGCGGGAGCTTTAAAAGTTAAGCCGGAAAGCTTTCCTGATGATACATTGAAGCTTGCAAAAGACACGCTTGGGAGAATTATTGCCAGACAAGCCGGAAATGGAGTCCCTAAAAAGGATACCACGGCTCATGCAGGGGTTACATTCTCTATTGGGAATGAAAAAAATAACGATATGAACTTTTCGGATAAGTTCGAGAACGTGATGTCTCTAGTTGCTACGATTCTGATATTAGTGTTGGGTTTTGCTTTTAACTATCCGTTTAAGCGCTATTTTCGCCGTAAACGTAAAGGGAAGGTAATATCTCCCAGGCTACATGCTTTTTGTAAAAAATATTTACTGAAAGTTCCGTTGTACAATTCATATATCCTGTTAACTCTTTTTGGAACATCTAATGTTTACTCTGCTTTAAGGATATTGATTATCAATAATTTCAATTCGGAATTCGAACGTTCATTCTATATTCAGTTGTTTTTTGTATCGATTGTTGCCTCTGTACTGCTTATCATGTTTGTGTATTATTGGTTTAAACACAGGGTCCATCTTTTGTATATTGAGCATATTTATTCAGAGGAGGAACTAAAGGCGAGGATATTTGGGAAAAAGAGAAGTACAATTAAAGAGAGATTACGTGTTTCGAGCATTATGACCACTTTTCTTCCTTTGATCATTGTGCTTTCGTATCTGTTTTATTCTTTAACTTCTTTATCATCTTTTTCAGCCATATCCCATGAACAGGCAAAGATTCTGCTTGGTGATTATTATCATTCCCTCGATTTTTACAAGATGGAGAGTTTTAATTCTCTCAAATGGATGCACTATGTAAATGCGATGAATACAACCATGATGTTGGTTGGCATCATTTCCGGAATTATTGTTTCATTTATCTATATAGTTTTGTTTGTAAAATGGACAACTCTCGATCTGGTTCAGCCTTTAAGTGAACTACTTGCAAAAATGAAACGGACAGGAGAAGGTGATTTAAATCAGTTCGCGATTGTTCGTACAAACGATGAGATTGGTGAGCTTACCGAAGGTTATAATGATATGACCATTAAACTTAATAATTATATCTCGAATATTACTACGTTGAATGTTGCAAATGAGCGATTTGTGCCACGGCAGTTTCTGGAGTTTCTCGAAAAGGAAAGTATTGTGGATGTAAATCTTGGCGATCAGGTTCAGCGTGAAATGACTGTTTTATTTGCGGATATCCGGGCATTTACGGTAATGTCGGAACGTATGACCCCCAAGGAAAATTTTGATTTTATCAATGATTATCTGGGACATATGGAACCGATAATATCCCGTAATAATGGATTTATCGACAAGTATATCGGAGATGCGATTATGGCATTATTTCCTCATTCACCGGATGATGCAGTTCAGGCTGCAATTGGAATGCAAAAACAGATGGTTTTTTTCAATCGTCATAATAAGCAGGAAAAAACCGGTAAAGTTGAAATCGGGATTGGGATCCATACCGGAATGCTGATGGTTGGAATTGTTGGAGGGAGTAATCGTTTGCAGGGAACCGTAATTTCGGATGCTGTGAACCTTGCTTCTCGTATTGAAGGCCTTACCAAAAATTACAATGCTTCAATTATCATAACAGGTGACACTCAAAGTAAAATGCTTCATCCGGAATTGTTTGCAATGAGAAGTGTTGACGTTGTGAAGGTTGTGGGTAAGTGCGAACTTGTAACACTCTTTGAAATTCTTGAGGGCGTTCCTGATTCTCTCCTCGAATTAAAAAAATCACAGAAGGATGAATTCGAACAGGGAAACATCCTTTACAAGGCAAAACAATTTGCGCAATCACTGTCAATTATCGAAAAGCTTCTGGAATCAAACCCGGAAGACAGATTGTTGCAAATCTATCAGTTACGTTGTAAAACAATACTTCAGGAGGGATGCCCGCCTGATTGGGACGGAGTGGAGGTCTTCCGTCAGAAATAAAAAAATCTCTATCCAACCAAAATAAAACATTCATTGTCTCATTAAAAACTTTTGAAGAATGAATAAATCAATCTTGTTCCTGATGGTTGCAGCAATATTTTCGCTGCCTGTAGTAGCTCAAAAAGCAGCCAAAATTGTGGTTGAAAAACAAATTCACGATTTTGGAAAAATCAAAGAAGTTAAAGGAGAAGTGAAGACGCGTTTTTACTTCACGAATCAGGGAACTGATACATTGAAACTTAGTTATGTGTATGCAAGTTGCGGTTGTACTACCACCGAGTGGACTAAAAATCCGATCCTTCCCGGGAAAAAAGGATATGTGGAAGCTGTGTTTAACCCTAAAAAACGCCCCGGCGACTTTGAAAAAGTTGTGTCTATTTATTCCAATGATCCGGTTAATTCAAGGATAGATTTGAAAATTAAAGGCTTTGTGATTGCCCGAGATCCGACTCCGGAAGAAAAATATCCACTTCAGATGGGAAGCCTCCGTGTGAAAATCAATCATATAGCTCTCGATAAAGTATATAAAGATATGCCCAAAAAAGGGGAACTCGTTTTTTACAATTCCGGAATTAAACCGATAGAACTTTCATTGAAAGATATCCCGGCAAATATTCGGGCAAAGCTGAATTCGAAGCGGGTAAAACCCGGTAAAACAGCTATATTGACAATTGTTTACGATGCCTCTAAAAAAGAAGACTGGGGCTATAGTTTCGATAGATTAGTAGTGTATAGCAATGATACCGTCATGCCGGAAAAACTGGTGAATATTTCTGCCAATATAAGCCAGAATTTTGGGAAAATGAGTGCAACTGAACGGGCAAATGCTCCAAAGATGACTTATAACACGGTTGACTTTGATTTTGGAAAAATGAACGAAGGTGAAACCCGTTCATTTCAATTTGAATTTTCGAATGAAGGAGCCAACGACCTTGTTATCCATAAAGTTAAGTCGAGTTGTGGATGTACCGCTACTCAACCTCAAAAAACAGTATTGAAAAAAGGTGAAAAAAGTCTGATCGATATTTCATTTAACTCCTCAGGAAAAACAGGAAGTCAGCATAAAACAGTTACGATTGTTACCAATGATCCTGAACACGAGTCAATTACGCTTAATATAACGGGAGAGGTAATAAAGCCTTGATGAGAAATTTCGGTAAATAAAGAAACCGCCCAATATTTTGAGCGGTTTTTTGTTTGTCGGAAAGGTGAGACTCGAACTCACGACCACTTGCACCCCATACAAGTACGCTAGCCAACTGCGCCACTTCCCGAACCGTTAAGGCTGCAAAAATAATACTTTTTCCTTGTTCTAAAAAAATATTTCAATTCGCAGCCCCTTTTCCTACACTGAGCAAAAGAAGATTCTTTAATTATCGTTACTTTTGCATGAATTATCATTGAGAAATACAATATGGAAGAGGAATACGAAGAAAGATATATCAATCCCGTTAGTAAATATATATCAAGAGGTTGCAGTTGTGCTCCCTCTCTTGACGATACAAGTCGCGAACAGCAACAGCATAGTTGCGCAAAACTCAATACGTACGATTGGCTTGCTGATATCGTAATGCCAAATGGAGAAAAACCGTTTAATTGTCTCGAAGTCCGTTTAAAAAACAGCCATAAGGAATATTGCCGGATTGCGGATGATTCTGAATTTGAAATTGGTGAAATTGTAGCCATTGAAGGACTTCCGGGGCATGATATCGGGGTAGTTTCATTGAAAGGTGATTCTGTTTTTATCCAGATGCGTAAAAAGGGAATCAACCCATGGGATGAAAGCCTGAAAAAAGTTTTCCGTAAGGCGAAACAGACTGATGTGGAAAAGTGGATACAGGTAATCCAGCTCGAAGAAAAAACAAAATACCGTGCCCGGGAGCTGGCAATGAAGTTTGGACTGGAAATGAAAATTAATGATGTTGAGTATCAGGGGGATGGCACAAAAGCTACATTTTATTACACTGCTGATGATCGCGTGGATTTCCGCTTGCTGATAAAAGCTTATGCCGAAGAATTCAGAGTACGTATTGAAATGCGTCAGATCGGGGCACGTCAGGAAGCCAGCCGTCTGGGTGGTATCGGAAGTTGTGGACGTGAGTTGTGTTGCGGAACTTGGTTAACCAGTTTTAAATCTGTTGGAACACAAATGGCTCGTACGCAACAATTATCACTCAATCCGCAAAAACTTGCCGGACAATGTGGTAAGCTAAAATGCTGTTTAAGCTATGAATACGATGTATATGTGGACGCTCTGAAAGATTTTCCGTCCGAAAGTACAGTTCTCAGAACTCATAAAGGGGATGCCGTTTGCCAGAAAATAGATGTTTTTAAACAAGTGATGTGGTTCTCGTATGAAGATGATCAAAATCACTTTTTTGAACTGGATGTAGATAAGGTTCGCGAAATTCTTACTCTTAATAAAAAAGGAACCAAAATCCCCAAACTGGATGATTTTGCCGTGAAGAAAGAGAAAAAGAATGAATACGATATGACTTCAGGTCCTGCCGATATGTCGAAACTGAATGACTAATACTGAAAGCATCGGCATTATATCAGGATGCCATTAGATAAATTTAAAATTCACGTTGGTATAAAATAAGTTGATATGAAGCTTTTTAAATATGTAATTCCGTTGTTGTTTACCTTTTCAATATTTTTCTTTTCGTGTGGTCGTCCTGCATTGCTGGATGAACATCGTGAAGTAAATAAAAAAGGATGGAAAGCGGGTGATAAAATCAAGCTGGAAGTGGTCGTTACTGATACCAACAAATTATACGATTTCTATTTTGATGTGAGAAACACAGTGGATTATCCCAATATGAATGTCTTTTTCTTTATTACCACAACCTTTCCGAACGGACAAAAGGCAAAAGATACACTGGAATGTATGCTTGCCGATCTGGAAGGGAAATGGCTTGGCGAAGGCTGGGGAAAGATTAAAAGCAACCGGATTTTGTTCAAAAACAGAATCCGATTTCCAATGACCGGAACCTATCAGTTTGAAATAGAACATGCAATGCGTTATATGATGCTGACCGAAATCTCGGATATTGGCTTGCGGATTGTAGAGAGTAAATAATTAATTAAGAGAGAAATGGCAAAGTCCAAAGCTTCTTCTAAGCAAAATTCGTTTTATGTAAAACGGTTCTGGCAACTATATGCTGCTTCCTGGGGTGTTGTTTTTCTGATATTTTTGTGCATGTCGCTTGGATGGCTGGGTTTTATGCCTTCGTTTGAAGAGCTTGAAAATCCGAGAAGTAATCTGGCATCTGAGGTGATCTCATCTGATCAGGTTTTGCTGGGAAAATATTATATCGAAAACAGAACCAATGTAGCATATTCCCAAATTTCGCCCTCTGTAGTACAGGCGTTGATTGCAACGGAGGACATCCGGTTTATGAAACATTCGGGGGTGGATATGCGTAGTTTGTTTCGCGTAATTACAAAAACTATTTTAGCTCAGGATCGTAGTTCGGGCGGTGGAAGTACCCTTACTCAGCAGCTTGCAAAAAACCTCTTTCCGCGTGAAAAAGGTCAGTCAAAAATATCACTGATATTTACCAAACTTAAAGAGTGGATTGTTGCTGCAAAACTCGAACGTAATTACTCCAAAGAGGAAATTCTGGCAATGTATCTGAATACCGTTGATTTTGGAAGTAATTCCTTTGGGATTAAAACGGCTGCACGTACCTACTTCGACAAATCTGCTGATTCACTGAAGGTTGAAGAAGCTGCGATGCTTGTAGGCCTTTTGAAAGCTCCAACCTATTATTCTCCGGTTAAAAACCCTGAAAATGCGTTGAAACGTCGTGAAGTTGTTCTGAATCAAATGCGTAAATATAAGTTTATAACAGAAGAACAATACGACTCCTTACGTGCATTGCCTTTAAATATGTCGCATTATCAAATGCAGGATCATAATCAGGGAACTGCAACCTATTTTCGTGAATATTTACGTGCATATCTGACAGATTGGTGCAAGAACCACAAACGACAGGATGGTTCTCCCTACAACTTATACAAAGATGGTTTGAGAATTTATACCACCATAAACTCCCGTATGCAGAAATATGCTGAAGAAGCTGTAACTGAACACATGGGGAAATACCTTCAGCCTACCTTTGACCAGCATTGGAAGGGCGTGAAAAATGCTCCATTCTATAATCTTACCGATGAAGAAATTAAGACGGTTATGCATCAGAGTATGAAAAATTCTGATCGCTACCGCAATATGAAAGAGGCAGGACATTCCGACTCCGAAATAGAAGAGGCTTTCCGCCAGAAAGTTCATATGCGCATTTTTACCTGGAAAGGTGAGCGTGATACCGTGATGACTCCTTATGATTCGTTGCGTTACTATAAATGGTTTCTGAATGCAGGATTTATGTCCATGGAACCTCAAACCGGCTATGTGCGTGCCTATGTAGGAGGGATTGATTATCGCTATTTCAAGTACGATAATGTGAAATATGGCAAACGTCAGGTAGGTTCTACCTTTAAGCCGTTTGTCTATGCTCTGGCTATGCAGGAGGGAGAGTTCACACCCTGTACCGAAGTACCGAATATTCCGGTAACCTTTGATTTAGGGAATGGACAATCCTGGACTCCAAGCAACGTGGATGATGAACGTGAAGGCCAGATGGTGACTTTGAAATGGGCATTGGCAAACTCGGTAAACTATATTTCAGCCTACCTGATGAAACGTTATTCTCCCTTGGCTGTGGTAAATCTGGCGAAGAAGATGGGAATTGCCAGTCCGATTGATCCTGTACCTGCAATTTGTCTTGGAACTCCGGATATTTCGGTGTATGAGATGGTGGGCGCAATGAGCACATTTGCAAACAAAGGCGTTTATACAGAACCGATCTTTATTACCCGTATCGAAGATAAAAATGGGAATGTGATTGAATCTTTTGTTCCGAAACAGCAGGAAGCCATGAACGAACAAACTGCCTATCTGATGATTCAGTTAATGAAAGGAGTTGTTGAAAGTGGTACCGGTATGCGTGTTCGCTGGCGTTACGGACTGGATATGCCTATTGCCGGTAAAACAGGAACCTCTCAGAATAATTCCGATGGCTGGTTCATGGGAATTACACCAACGTTGGTTTCCGGTGCATGGGTTGGGGGAGAAGTCCGTTCAGTACACTTCCGGAGTACAAACCTTGGCCAGGGAGCAAATATGGCATTGCCAATCTGGGGATTATATATGCAAAAAGTGTATAAAGATTCCAAACTCAAACTGCCACGTGCCGATTTTGAAAAGCCCGAGAATATTGATGTAGAGTTCGATTGTAGTAAATACAAACAAACACAGCAGGTAAATACACAAAATTTTAATGATAATTTCTAGATTATAAATTCCATTAAAGAGATAAATGAGGTTGCCGGGTAAACACAGGTAACCTCATTTTTATTTATATCCCCCGGTGGATTATAAATTGTACCAGGTTTACGTTTGTATTAATTCTTGAGGTAAGAGGCTGTTTATAAAGTCTCATGCCATTTTTCTAATCGATATTTGTTAGCACTTTTACGATTTAAGTACAGGATGTGCTATATTTGGCTATCCAAAACAAGAATCCTTTATGGAAAGCAACTTAAAACTTCTCCTTATAGATGCCTCTACAGGTTTTTACCGTACAAAACGATATAAAATCGGCGATTATTTTGGCCCGGTTGATTTAGGTTTACGCCTTGCCGGTCTTCACAACAGTCTTACCATTGGAACAGGTTTGCTTGCCGGATCAATATTTCCGGGAAGTAATCGTTTGTTTTTTACCGGATTTTCACCGTGTTGGGGAGGCTATTTTGTTTCGTCGATGGGAGGTGCAGGTCTGGTATTCGATAACCTGGGGATTAATATGCTTACCATATTGGGCAAGGCACCGACTCCTTCCGTACTTTATCTTAACCGTAGTCATAATGAAGAAATTGAGGTAGAGATAGCACCGGTTGATGTTCATGAAGTTTGGAAACAGGACGAAGGTGGTGTGTATAATATGATGGAGCATGTGTATAAGCTGTATGGTCATCGTTATGAGGAAGATCCGCGGATTCTGGCAACAGGTCCTTCGGCAGAATCTACCGATTTTGGCGCAATAGGTTCCGCTCCGATAAAGAAAGGAATCATAACTCCGGTTGATACCTGGGCCGGAAGGGGAGGCTTTGGTTCTAAATTATTGAAGGAACATGGAATTGCAGCAATAATATACGGAGGAACTTTTCTCGATCAGGACTTTACCGACCGGAAAGTTGCCGACGCATGGTTCGAAAATAAGTTTCAGAAAAAGCTGGCAGCCAAAGATCTGGAAGCTACAACAAAGTATCGTTATGATGAGAAATTTCAAACGGGTGGTACCTTTGGGGTAAATTATGCTACCTTACAGGGAAATATAGTGGCGTTTAACTACAAAACCATCTATATGACGGAAGAAGAACGTCTTTACATTCATAAAAACTTTGTCGTAAATCATTATTTAAAGCAGTTTAACGAAGAAACTATACAGACAAAGCAACAAAAACATTGTGGGGAACCCTGTGGTGCAGTTTGTAAGAAACTGAATAATAAATACAAGAAAGATTATGAACCCTATCAAACCATGGGACCTTTGTGCGGAATATTCGATCAGCGGGCTGCCGAAATGGTAAATCGAAGAGCCGATATGTATGGGTTTGATGCAATTTCTATCGGGGGTGTTTTGTCCTGGTTAATGGAGTGTTTGGAGAAAGGGTATCTTAAACCTCACGAAGTGGAGGTTAATCAGAAACCCGTATTCACTCATGAAGGGTTTCACGTGGTAAAGGATTCAATGCATAATGCTGAGATAGCCTGTGCTTTGCTGGATGCAATTGTGAATAAAAATACATTGATTGATTTGTCGGAAGGTGCACGAAAATTCGCGCAAAGCCTGGCCCGCGACCGTGGACGAAAAGTGCTTGATATTTTTGTGTACAACGCTTTTGCACGGAAAGGCTGGATGGTGCCCAACCAGTATTGGACGCCGGGTGTGCTTTCTCCAATGCCAATCATGGGAAAATATTACATGAACTACGGGAAAGATTTTATTTCGCCGCGTAAACTGGGCAAGGCCAACGCCGAACGTATGATTCAGGAAATGATGA
>Ga0074193_1002457_pt1 | contig 16721 bp, 10 predicted proteins | sample EPASupsiteHSE605_FD_64523 | JGI IMG/M metagenome (GOLD analysis project Ga0074193, IMG submission 64523) | Bioremediated contaminated groundwater from EPA Superfund site, New Mexico - Sample HSE6-05 | ecosystem: Environmental > Aquatic > Deep subsurface > Groundwater > Contaminated ... | reverse complement strand
TCGTTGGTTCAGAAATCACTGCTGCTGCTCTCGATCTTAAGGTTGGTTCAGTTCGCCGTGACCCATTCGCTATGCTTCCATTCTGTGGTTACAACATGGGAGATTACTTCCAACACTGGCTTAACATCGGTAAAATGACCAAACCAGAATACCTTCCAAAGATCTTCTTCGTTAACTGGTTCCGCAAGTCAGCTGAAGGCAAATGGCTCTGGCCCGGATACGGCGAAAACTCAAGAGTTTTGACATGGGTTTTCGACCGCTGTGAGGGAACAGCTCCAGCTGTTGAAACACCAATTGGATTCATGCCAACAGTGGATGCAATTCCTCGCCCTGATGATGTTTCTGAAGAAACAATGAAAGAGTTGCTTGCAGTTGATATTGAAGGTTGGAAACGTGAACTTGAGGATGTTAAAGCCAATCATTATTCCAAGTTTGGAAGCCATCTACCTCAAGAACTCAGTGACAAACTCATGGAAATCCAATCCAAATTACAATAAAGGCAACACAACAAAGCATTAATCAATATTTTTACATTAATAGATATCATGGTTATTCTCGAATGATGAGATTCCCTCCCACGATTCGTTGCTTCGCATTATTGGTGGATTAAAAACAGGCCTAAAGAAGACAGGATCATATCTCAGGGATTCGTAATCTATGGGAGAATTGCATATTGGGCACTTCCAATCATCCCCAATTTGCAGAATTAAAAATTCTCTCAAATCAAAACACTGGGAATGATAGCATTCAGCGCCTCTTCCAGGACACGTAATTGGAACTTGACTCATTGGACAAATAAGGGATGATGTATTCATTGGTGGCACAAATGGGGCAGGCGGACGGGAAAATACGATTTCGTTTATAACTTCATTAATATCTCGCGTATAATTGTTAACAATAATCGATTGCGATGGAAAAGGCAGCTGCACACAGTCGAAATTAACGAATCCAATGCTTATCTGGTTTAATGGAACAGGCGATGGAAATTGCGCTGGAAAAACACGAGAATTGGATGGAAGACTCGCCGGAGTAAATAAAGGGCTCTTGGATTGGCCAGTCTGACTTCGATCACCTTTTATCGCAATTCTCGACAAAACATCTTCAGGAACATGCGATAAATGGGCTTGCCGTTGTATACTAACCTTCTTCTTCTTTTTAGAATCAGAATTAAAGCCAGAAAACAGTCCATCAAAGCTGTTCATTCTTATTTGACGTCAAAAAATTTCATGGATTTTGACCCCAAAAAGGAGAGAAATATCATCAAAGTATCCAGACGGAACATTGGTGTTAATGAGGAAGCAGAAAACGAGCTTGGTTTTTTGTGTTTTGCCGATCTTGCAAGGGAGTTTAATTCAGGTGGATTTGAGGAGCGTAAAGCTGTTTTGGAACATGTTTTAGAGTTCAGCAAAGTTGTAGATCACCAGGGGCTGGTTTTGGAGTGGGTGAGATTAGTGGAGCTGATGAAAATCGAAGAAATTGGGCTGTTTTTGTTGTCATCATTAGTTTTAAGGGAAATTTATCGAAGCGAAAATACTCCAGTTTTGGGAGGAATATATGAGTTTTTGCAGAAAATCAGTGGTTTTGCTAGTTGCTGGAAAGTATCACTTCAAATTATATGTAATTTAACTCAGAGTTATGGGTTTAGCATACAAGCTTTTGAAGATGCGAAGATTGGAGACTTTCTATTGGGTATTATTGAAAGTACGATGCATGAGCATATAGGAATTGCTTTAAAATCAATAGAGAATATGTATTTGATTCAAAAATGCCAGTTTGTTATACCTTTGAAACCTTTGATTAGCATTATTATTGAGAACAGTACTGAGATAAATGTGGTGAGTTCTTTGTCAATCATTAACTGTATATTTGACACAATCGAAGTATTTGATGAATTGATAGATTCTTTTCCAATGATAGCTCTTCTCTATGATATGATAGTTTCAAAAGGAAAGATTATTATTGGATCACTGACTCTTAAACTGGTATATGTGTTTCCCATCAATAATGAGTATTTCATAATTTCTCTTGATATCTTCGAGAAGCTTCTTTTGTTTGAGATTTCCAATCAAAAAGACTTGATTATTAATGCAATTAATTACATTAAGTCACTGAACCTCGGCTTATCAGAAAAAATCGATTTAGTAGAGTCAATATTATGAAAAAAAACATTTATTTTGTGCGAATATAACCTTTTGTTGCAAGATTAGCATAGTCATTTAAAAGAGAATTATCCTTGGAGATTAAATGGAAGAACGTAACTGTGAATCTTTTCCACATTTCTTGAACAGCTTCTGAACATATTGATGTAAATCTTTCATCACCAAATGCCACTGCTTGCAAAAATAATGCCGTTTTTAAAGTCCATCTAGCATCATAAACAACAATGCAAAAATGGATTAAATAGCGCACTTTTTCAGATATATTTGTTCCAGGAAGTGCTGAAGCTAATCTCTCAATACCTTCAACAAAAGAGAACAAAGATATATAACGAGAAAGAAACGAAGATGCAGAGTCAACTTTGAGAATAATACCACTAAGCTTCCACATTTTGTTTTCAAGAGTTTTGCTTGTCCAGTGTATTCCAGATGTATACTCATCTTTAAGCTTGTCCAATAGTTTTTGAAATCTGTTTTCTAAATTCTTAATAAAAGCCTTTTCTGCTGATATTATTATTGACTCAGCTGAGTTAAAATATAAAAGGGCCAGCCACATTCTCGAATATCCTAAATCAGGCCATGAATATACATTTTCATATATAGTGTTAAGTATTTTTTGGGAATTAGTTTTTTCGATTTTTGGATTTTCATTATAAACTGAAGCAGCAGAAACCAGATCAAGATAGGTCTTACAAATGGTTTTCCAATTAGAAAAGCAATCTCTTTCAAGACATTTTGTCATTAAATCTTCAAAATCAATTGCATTCTTGTATAACTTTTCAGTTTCCAAACAAATTCCATATGAAACTAGTTCACCCAGATATGATGATGATACAACCGAATCAAACAGAGAATCACCAGTTCTCTCTTTTTTGGTTAAAGTTTTCACAGTATCCCATTGATATCGTTGTGATCTTTCATTAAGTCTTTCCCACATTGATCCAAGTTCTTGATTCTTGGTATAGGTTAATCTTGGTATTCCAAAAACCAAGGGTGATGGTAATTTTTGAAGCCTTGGATTAGACATAAACACTCTCAAGGAAAAAACTGTGGTTAATGGTATGTCAGTTTCCTTAATAAAATCACAAAGTGACTGGAGATGAGCAGGGAAAATCAATGGAATTAAAAATAGTGTTCGAATATCAAATATTGAAAGAGTCATCCGAAGATGGAAGCTCATTCCATTTTTGATAAATGTTTTAGGAATACTTGTTATAAGTGATGATTGATCAACATTGGAAATCATGCAGGTAATTTTACCATTGACAGACATGTAGTTCAAATTCTTATCTATATCATCCAGCTTAATGGTTTTCAAGTTTGAATAATTAATTGGGGATGTAATAACTCTAATTCGAATCTGTGGAATGAGTAATGCGTGAATGAGATATAACCAAACATCTTTAAGTGACCATGTTTGAATGAGATGCCTAATCAGGTTCAATTGTGGTTCTGGTAATAAATGCAATGATTTAGATGCAAAATTAATGATTCTTAAACATAATTCATCACATGTGGGAGTTTCATTCTCATTTGCACTAAAAACTGAACAAAAAAGTCTGTCTGCAAAACAAAAAACCATTGAAGAAGCCATAAATGGTCCTGAAAACAATGTAAAAGGCAGAGCAGCCATTTCGTATGACGCAAACACATAGAAACTTGAAGCAAAAACTGCTGCTTCTTCTGTTGTATAGTAGTTAAATAATGAAGGCAAAAGAACTGAACTAATATATGGATAATACTGAGAATTTACAAACAATGATATTGCTTTGGCAAAAACATCAAGATTAGAATAAAAAAACTCAATTAAATATGAAATACTTTGAATTTCTTGAGGAGAAAACAAAGCAAATGGATCTTCTGGATCACTAATTGAAATTATCGCGCTTTTTAATATATTTTTAGCAGTATCCTGCTTAATAAACCGCCGATTCGCGAAAATTAAAGAAATCTGTCTACAAACCATACTGGTTTCAAAACTAATTTTCTCCAACTCATCACAAACCATATTTATTCTCTTGGAAACACTGAATGGTATATATTGACCTAAAAAACTATTCAGTTCAAGTACCGACTTGAACTGCATATAAAAGTGTGATAGTAGATTTATTTCTAGCAACAAGACTTTTCTTTTTTCTCTCCTATCTTACGGAGCTGTGGAACCTTCGTAGTTTCCAATGATTTGTCCGAAGCAATGTGCTCAATAATAGAATTGAACATCTCTTGAACGCCCAAACCAGTTCTGGCAGATGTAATAAAAAAGCCAAATCCTCTGTCCTCGCACCATTTTTTAATAGTTTCGAGTGGTACGCACTTATCTGGTAAATCGTCTTTGTTAGCGGCTACAGCGATGTAGCATTCGCCTTTAACAGTAGTTCTGAAACTTTCAAGCCATTTTTCAATTGCTTCTGCAGATTCTTTTGAAGTTTGATCAAACACAATCACAGCTGCATTTGAATCTCTGTAATATATCGATCCTAGCGATTTGTAGCGCTCCATACCAGCAGTATCCCATATTTGAAGTTCTATATCTTTGCCTTTGTATGCTGTTTTATACGGTATGTACCCTGCACCAACAGTGGGTTGGTAGTCCTCATCAAAAATCTTGAATTGAAGACGAGTTGCAATAGCAGTTTTACCAACAGCAATAGAACCAATTAATACAACTTTGTAATCGTGAGAATTAGGATCTGCACTGGAAGCCATTTTATAAACTGACAAATATCCACTTGATCATTCAAAAAGTCAACAAAAGTGCGCCATTATTGGTTTATTAATAGTGTAAACAGAGCGATGTATTCTACCTTGATTCTCCTAGGTGAGATGTTACATGTTGGAATCATGCATTCGGTAGGAGATGGTGGCATGGTTTGTGCAGGTGTTGGGAACCATGTTGATGGATGAATTAGACAGGAATTGTTGAGGTAATGTGTCAATGATGATGTTGATGAGTATGTTTTTGTTTCAGCGAATGTTACATTAGCCAAAGTTGTAATTTGTTGATCGATATCACAATCAAATACTATCAATTCGCCAGATGGATTCGAAAAAAGAATTTGATTACCGAAGATTGCATTTCCAAAGAAAACACATTTATAAATGGTTGTTGTAGCCTCTCCCCAGTTATAAATCACTCCATATTCATAAATATAGTTTTGGGAATTATTAACAATGTTGGAATGACTCATATTATTCTCATCACCACCAGCAAAATACAAGCACACGAAACCCTCAGCGAATGTATTATGAATGGTAGAATAATCAAATAAAAGAGCACTTGGATTCCAGTGGTATGTTGCCGAAAATAAATGTACAATGCATGACGTTACATTCAAAGACTTCATTGTCTGATTTCCATTGCAAAAACCAATACAATGATACCTGGATTGGGCTTCAGGAGAACATTTATAAATGGATAAATATGCAGCATAATTAATATTCTCATTTCCACAAGTTATATATGCGAATTGAAAACTGCCACCTCTGCGTGTATAACAATATCCAGCACACACCTTATTTAACACAAAATCTCCGCTAGGACAATCAAAGAAAATTGCTCCGCCCATCCCACCGCTAATTGAACATTGACAAAAAACACAATCCTCAACAACGACAGAAACGTTTGTCAAATTATCGCAAAATATTATACCCCCGCTATTATTATGACTCATTTGAAAGAAAAATGAATCATGAATCAAATATGTCGAATCCTGAGCCAATTCAAACCTCATATTTGATGTCATATACTCTTCATTTGGATTCTTCCCAGGAAAGAAATCATCATAGCTCGCCCTAACAGAAAAAATCGGGACTCTAATAAGAGAATTATAAAAAAGCGCTATAACAGCCATTCGTTTCTGAAGTTATGGTTTGTCAGAAATAATTCTGATAAAAGTTTCTAATAAAAATGATACACTAATATCAAAAATGTGAAGGGAGATTGTTTTGAATGCTACAGTGACATATTTTTTGAATAAAGTAACGTGTAATATTTTTATCAGAAATTTTCAGTGTTATAAACAGTTGAGAAGCTTCTCAAAACTCAATCCCAAAAAACTGTAAATTATCTACATTGTGTTTACAACACCATATTCAAATCCATCCTACTCTGTTTGGCAGATTGGAGGACCACTAATGAGCGAAAATAATCGAGGACGAGGTGGATTCTCAGATAGAGGCGGCCGTGGTGGGTCGAGAGGACGCGGGGGTTCTGATAGAGGCTTTGGAAATCCTCGTGGTGGTTTTGATCGAAGCCGTGGTGGTGGCGGTGATAGACGCGGTGGTGGTGGCGATAGACGCGGTGGCGGCGGTGACAGACGCGGCGGCCCAAGGGGCGGAAGAGGTGGTTCGAGAGGAGGATCATTTAGAGGAGGCAGCAAAGTGTCTGTTGAGCCCCATAAATTCCCAGGTGTTTTTGTTGGGCATTCCAAGACAGATACGTTGCTCACACTGAATATGGTCCCTGGAAAGTCAGTTTACAATGAAAAGCTCATCACTGTTGACGGCCCTAACGGCCCTATTGAATATCGTGACTGGAATCCATACAGATCAAAAATTGGATCAACTTTGATTTGTGGTATTAGAAAATTCGGTATTGCACCAGGAGCATCAGTTTTATATCTTGGAGCTGCGTCAGGGACAACTGTTTCCCACGTTTCTGATATAGTTGGACCAAATGGTAGAGTATATGCAGTAGAATTTTCTCACAGAGTTGGAAGAGAGCTTGTTAATCTCGCAAAATCAAGACCAAACATTGTTCCCATTATTGAAGATGCTAGGCATCCTCAAAAGTATCGTATGCTCGTACCAATGGTTGACTATATGTTTGCAGACGTTGCTCAACCAGATCAGGCTAGAATTTTTGTTCTTAATGCCGAGTTCTTTTTAAAGAATAATGGTGGATACATGCTTTGTATCAAAGCAAGTTGTGTAGATTCCAAACTTGATCCACAAAAAATATATGAACAACAGAAACAAGAGATAGTTGATGCAGGATTCGCTTGTGAAGAAGTCTCAGAAATCGAAGAATATCATAGAGGTCACGCATGCATTATTGGTATATACCGCCCAACACAATGATAAAATTTCATTTCATAACACATTTTATTAGCTACCATTTCCAGTTGTCTTGTTTTAAGTCTTGATGTAGCCTGTCACCATCTGGTGGAATGTGAACAACACTGTCAAACTCGATGTTTGAGTGCATAACATCATCATAGTCAGACTCATTACACAACAATAGGGGGAGAGGCTCTGTTGATACCCTCTCTGGTGTCTTTTCTAGAACTGTCTGATTGAAGAGCAATGAAAAGTCATCAAATTCATCATCGCTATCATTAGGGACATATTTAAGTATTCTTCTTTTATGCTCCGCCATTTGCATTCTCAGATCATACAATCTTGAACTCTCATTATGCAATCCCTCATAACAGCTGGCAGTTTCACAGCCTTTACATTTTATCAAAACAGGATATGCATATAAAACAGAATCATCAACAATATTTTGCGATTCTAAGCTCATTCTATTGTCCACTAGCTTCCCTTTAAAATATAACTCAATCGTGTAGTCATCAAGACATGCAAAAGATATCAGCTTCAAAACATCAACGCCAAAAGAGTAACTTGGAATCGAGATCGGAAGCATTTTATCATATGGCCACATGATAATAACCCGGATTTGTTTATCATTCATTGATTTTATTTTTGAGAATTTCGGAATAAACTCTAATTTTCTGAAAAATTGAAAATCTACATTGAAAAATTGACTTAGAAAAATCCGCATTTAAAACGTATCGTCTTTCCTGTCCTTAGAGCGAAGAATGTTCGTGTATATTGATCGGATAACTTTATATGGTACTATCGGTTCTAAAAGCGAGTAGTCACCATATTTTGAGTTTTTGATAAAGTGATCAAGGAGGATAACCAGTGTCAGTTGTGGCCATCTTATTCTCTTCTTTTTAGTGTTCAGGATCGAGTCTCCTTTACGAATGAACTGGAATGAGTGACGCATGATTGTGGTGATCATGTTTCTGTAGTCGAAAGCGGGGAATTCAACTTTGAGGACGCCAATTATTGAGTCTATTGTGCCGCACATTAAATGGCTATTATCCATGAAGGCATCGTTTAAGGTGTTGTACTCAGCAGTTGACCAGTATAATGATGAGAAGAGGGAACCGATAAGTGCAGGGAAGTGGGGGTGCTGCGAATTCTTGATGATCGACAGTGATTTTAATTTGGAGAACAAAAGAACATCTTGATGGGGAAGGATTGTTGGTTTCAAAGATGAAAACTCTGGTTCGACAGAAAAATCAATAGAAATAGAATTTCGAAGCAATGAGCGGAATTTAACAATCGCACCAATTGTACAAAGCGATTTAATTATTTCATTGGAATCAATAACTATCAATGGATCACTAGCAAAAGCAGGTGGGGAATTAGGATCGCAGTCTTTTAGATAATTATCTATGAAGAAACTAAGCGCTTTGAAATGCTCAGTAATGGTATCCACTGCAGCGATATCAATCACGAGCATCCCATAATTCCCTAAAACCTCTTGAAGCGTTCTGAGTCCTGGCCTGGAAGCAAAAACATGAGGAGGGGTTGCTGTTAATGGCAAATCAGGTTTAGCGAAAAAAGCTTGTGCTGTGATGCTATAAAAAGCAAAGACAAGTGAATGCCTGAAGAATTGAGTGTACATGTCATAGAAGCTATGAGAAAAATGTCCAAGAGATCCATTCAATTGAATTAAACTGTTACTGATTGAAACAGGAGAATGTTGAAGACGCTGAAGACATTTCTGCATGTGATCAATATGATCAATTCTTGCTTGAGGAGTAATGTTCTGCATCAATACAGTGCATGACTTAATCTGGTTCAAAAGCTCAAATGGAGATGATTCATTTACGGATTCAAACATTTGCACTATGGTTGATCCTAAACTTGACAAGGTTTCATCAAACACATTAAATGGTTCGTTAATAGTACTTATTGTTCCAATAGCCTTAGCTTGTCGAATTGTAGAAGCAATACTAAATATTTTTTGACTCATTCCATAAAAACAATATCTGTTCTGAATAAAAGATTCATTTCCGATTGGGATATCGGATATTTTCGTGTATTTATCATTTTGATTTTTCTCGGTAAAAACAGGATTAATAAGCGAAGATATTGAAACTTGTTCTCGAATATCTTTCATATCATCAAACATTAAAGATTTAAGCCAAGAAGAAACATTTTTCATAATGTTCTTGAACAAAGTATTTGCATGCTCTTTGATTCTAGTTGGAAATGATGGCCAATCTTCGATTGAATTGATATCATAAGAATAGAAATGTATTAATTGGAGAAGCCCAATCGATTCAAGAGATCTGGGATGATCTGATTGCATTGAAATTTGGGAAAAGACATCTTTAAACATCCAATATTGATTTAGTGGAATAAAGCTCAAAAACATATTATTCTGATGAGAGTAGAGGTCGACTCTAAAATAAATAGCTGATATTAGTTCAAAAAGCGATGAAAGATGCAAAATCCCATGATTAATGCTATACTTATTAAACCAAGCCATAACTCTCATTAAAGTTATCCTCATCCCATTCAAATCATATTGTTTACCATTGTCATAATCATTGATATTAACAAATTTAAACCCTTCAACAATACGCGAAAGCCTGTTATAATCATTTTGTGGAATGGAAAAAGAATGAATCTTCGAGTTTAAAAAAGGACCATCATATTCATGAAAATTATACACTAGAAACCGCAAAATATTCGAAATGTTTTGCATACAAATCGTTACTAATTTTGTTACAGTACTAAGTAAGGAAATCACGGCAAATGTTTGATCGCTTACAGGTTCACATAGTCTAGAAAGTATCTCAAAATTACAAAAACCTAATAGTGAAAGGACTACGACTAGTTTGGTTTGCAGTACGGTGGGATCATACATTGATGATAGCACGTACTCTTTCGAAATCATTATTAATTTTCGACAGCGGAATGCCCTAATCTGTTTCATTCTCTGAATAAGCTCTTTTTGTTTATCAAACAATGGCAGCTCATCAGATTTCTTGTTTCGAATTTTCCGAAAATCATCAAAAACTTTCCTTACATCTGTTCTAATCTCTCCATAAAGATGCATTTGCGGGATATGAGAAATAACCAAGGAAAAAACATCTATGAATTGTTGATTATTATTAAGAATACTATGGTTGATCATACAATAACAAATAAAGCACTCACATATATCCATCAATCTCATCATTATAATATATTCCATTTTAAAAAATGCAGAATCTTCTGCATATTCCTTTGGGTTATCTGCAAGATTTAAAACATTCCATGTGAAAGTCATCCCTGCATTAAGGACCCTGTCTAACACAGGAACAACACTTTTGAAAAGACCGTAAAAATGATCTTTAAGTATTTGCAATTCAGATTCCAAAATCCTGTAGGTATCTCTTTCTTTTATGAATGTGGTAACCATTGTACATGAATCAGGATATTCCGATGTTTTCATTTTATAACAATATCCGTATACAATTGAAACCTTATCAATGTCCGGAATTGAGTTGAGAAATAGATGAAGCCTAATGTAATTGGTGAATAATTTGATTACGTTGATTACAAGAACATAATTCCAATTCAAATCAAAATTTCTGCTCTCGTTAGCCACATCACTGAATAGTTTAATCGATTTTCTTTGAAAATCAATAAAGTGTACCAATCCTAAATAAGGGCTCCTTAATATCTGACCAAATTTTTCGATATTATCTGCTGATAAATGAGGAAAACTAACCTGGTCAGGTGACTTTCCATCTTTCAGCCCCTTGAGAAGACTGGTAATTTCTTTCCCTTGAAGGGGTTTTATATCCCCATCATTGAGAACTAAATATGTTTTATAAAACGAAGCTCTCAGTTTTTCTGCATGATTGTTCAACAATTCTAGAGATTCTGATTCAAATGATGACATTTCGCTGCTAAACAAAGTGGGATTTTGAATCGCTTTGAATAAACACAATTTTGTGAGAGAATTTACATCAAGATATTTTTTCTTAGGTTTATGATAATAAAAAAGTGTTTTGAATTGGATTTTATCGACAAGATGGTTGGATTTAGAGGGTAATTGCAACCATCAAAAATACCCTTGTTTGTTTGACCCATTTTGGATTTAACATCTCATTAGGGTTTTTAATAATGGGAATTAACTGACTGATATCACATTGCGATTTTCATATTTGATTGACCAAAAATATTCTACCCTGTTTCATGTTGAAGCATCCATCAATTGATTTTGAGAATTTTTTTTTCACAACATTTTTGGGTTGTTGAAATCTTGTCAACGATGAATATTTTCTTGATTTTTCATTCGACTTATGACTACCAAAATGAACAAAAAAATATAACATTATATGTATTAACATCAATCTTTCAATGTTAATACATAACAATTCTCTTGATTGAATGGCTGTCCAATGAACTTAAATTATTCTAGTTTTGTCTTGTAATCCATCCATAGTGGTCCTATCCCTCCTAACAAAAGTTATAAATGACAATTCAATTGAAATTTTCATTGCCAAGGTAAACAATCCATTTTATTAATGTTAGTCTCTCTATTTGTTCATAGAGTTAGTTCTGTTTGTAGTATTGATGGAACGACTACAAACAGTGTTTGGAGGGTTACAGGAGTTAAATCGAGTTCATTTGTTGTGTCAGATTGTTGGTTTGCCTTGTTTTCTGGATGGGGAAATGGGGGAGCCATTTCTTTGGATACATCAGGGTCAAATGTGGATTCCATTATTCAAGATTCCACATTTTCGGATTGTTCATGTTTTACAAGAGGAGGTGCTTTGTGCATTTGGATAGCATCAGGAACTACAACAATTTTAAGATGTTGTTCTTATCAATGTAATAGTGCAGGATTTGCCAATTTCTGCGAATCTGCCTCAGGGAATCATCAAAAGAATGAGATCAATTTTTTATCAGCATGCTACACAACTTACACTTCATATACAGTAATGTTTGGGAGAGGCAACCAAGCAGGAAAAAATATTAATTCATCAAAAAATTCTGTTACTGGTTCACATTCAGGAATTCATTTTTGTTATTATCAATCTGCAGCATTATCATACTCGACATTTTACTCAAATACAGCAGGAGGAATTGGTTGCATATTTATTGGCCAGTCTACTGCAAGCTCTCAGGTCTCTTATACCAATCTTGTAATGAATTCTCAATCTGGAAGTGGTTATGGGCTCTTTCGTACATCAGAAACAGCATGTACAGTTACCAACAGTTTATTTGCCAAGAATTACAACTGCGTGTTTTATTATGAGGGAGGATCATTAAGTGTTTCATATTCAGTTATGGGAGATAACCCCAGTTCATATGGGTCTGCTGCATTTTCAAATAATCAATATGTTGACAATGTAAATACTTATCTATCTAATAACCATTACACCTCAAAATTCTGTCATCCAAATTTTGCTCTTCCCACAGTTACAGCTACAATCAAGAAAACCCCAGATGCAACAATAACAAGAACAATTCAAATGACAAAAGAAAATACCTTGATTGAAACGGAGAATCCCACATTTTGTGATACCCCAAAGGAGACTATTGAGAATACTCCATGCTTTACTCCCATTCAATCACCAGAGTTTACTGCCCTTAGCTCACCACATCAAACTCCCATGAGAACTTATGTGGAGAATCCTACACCTCATCAATCCTTATTCCCAATTCATACACCATATGATACTCATCCTCTTGAGCAAACACCCTTCAATACACATTTTCCAGATCAAACACCCTTTAATACTCATTTTCCAGATCAAACACCCTTTAATACTCATTTTCCAGAACAAACACCTCATCAATCTCTGTTCCCAATTCATACACCTTATAATACAAATATTAATAACTCTAAAGACATAACACCAGAAAATGACCAATCATCATCATTTCTAAGTCTTTCAACCATTACTTATGCAGGAATTATTGTTTTGTTCATTGGTGTTGTTATATACTGTATTTCTAATAAGATAAGTTCGGGTTCTTCTTCGGCATCCAATGATAGTCCCATAAACTATAAAAGCCCCTATATGTTCTAAATGCAAAAAGAATAAAAAAATATTCCACTATCATTATTGATGTATTTGTGCAAAATATATGGATTTCTTATGAGCCAGATAGCTATTCAATAAATAAATTCATAATCTCAATATCATCTATACCATGTTAGTTTTGGATCACAAATAGATATATTTTGTTTCAAAATAATATAAAATCACTATTTTTTGCATTTATATCAGCTTTTTGATTAATTAGATATTCAACAACACTAAGATGACCATTATAAGCAGCCCAATGAAGAGGAGTCTCATTAAATATAAAAACTCAACTCTATATTCTTTTGCATTTATATCAGCTTTTTGATTAACTAGATATTCAACAACACTAAGATGACCATTCCAAGCAGCTATATGAAGAGGAGTCCAATCATCCTCATCTTTTGCATTTATATCAGCTTTTTGATTAACTAGATATTCAACAACCCTAAGATGACCAGAAGCAGCAGCATAATGAAGAGGAGTCGCTTCATCTTCATTTTTCGCATTTATATCAGCTCCATTTTCAATCATGAAATCTAACAAAGAAAGGTGGAAAAACTCAGATACTTGACAAACAAGATTTGGGGTTAAGAAATCTTGTCCTTGACATATATGAAAGAGATCTAAACAGCCACTGCAAACAACCATTGATAACACTTTCTCGTTGATCACCAATCCTTTCATTAACAAATGCTTAAAACACTTGATTGAACCAAAAAAACCAGCAAAGGATAACAAATCAATATTTTGGCGCTTAATACTCCACTCAAATGGACTCCATCTAGCTTTTTGATTTAAATTATTAAGATTTAATAAATCATCAATTACATCATACTTGAGACAATACTCAATACTTGAAGGCAAAAAACCATATTCAATAAGTTGATCAATCTCATTTTCATTCTGAAAGAATGATGCATCAAGATCATCAAGTTTGTCCTTACTTTTGATAAAACTATCAAAATCTTTGATCTCTTTCCGAAAATAATAACATAACAAGAAAGTGTTACTATTTCTCAAAAAAGGTTCGATTTCTTCAAATACAAAAATACCTCTTTTGTATAATTGATATATCAAAACAGGACATTCATTAGATTTTTCTAATAGTTTTCGCCGGAAATCAGCGATCTGGCAATACTCAATAGATAATCTTACTGCTTTATCCAGTTGATGAGGCCGAATCTTTGGTAATTCGATAATTCTATCGACGCAAAACTCCATATCATTTATTCTAATCTCATTTCCTTCTCCAAAAAGAAAATCCTCAAATGAAATCTTCTCTTCCATCTGATAAAAAATGACATTTTATTTTTCGATCAAAAAGAAGTGATTTAATTCCGATCACACAATCCAAAAACAGAGAGAAGGTTCCTTCAGAGTCATGACAGAAATCATCTCGTCTGATGAAAATTTAATTTGAGAGCAAAAAAACTGAGATAAAGTAGAAAACATCCTCAAATTCAATTGATATTGATGATTTAATTCCATGCAAGCAATCCAAAAACAAAGAGAAGGTTTCTTCATTGTACTCATCGCTGACTGAAATCATCTTGTCTGGTGAAGATTTAATTTGAGAGCAAAAAAACTGAGATAAAGTAGAAAACATCCTCAAATTCACTTGATATTGATGTCCATTGTGAATAATGGTATGATCAAACTCGGATTTTACTTGACTTATCTGATCATCAATGATATCTGGGCAATCGCAGTCTTCCAAAAGTCTAATAAGATTAGGATTCCTTTTTTCTTCGCTATATCTAGAATTTTCTAACAATTTCTAGAAATCTGAGAAACATTCTGGTGAATATGGTCCTTCCCTAAAAAATCTTTTCTATTTTCATAATGATCAGCAAAGAATCCTGCTTTCATCATAGTCCGCCTGAGGATTTCACGTTTAACGCCATTATATATCAGAGTCACTTTCGGTTTCTCCATTTAGTCAAAAAAGTTTTTCTGCCTCAAGAGTCTCTTCTTGGAATCAGTTTGAGTCTTTAAAAAAACCAGGATTATTTGTTGTCGAAGAAGTCGGATGTTGAGTTTTGCTTCCGATTCTCATTTTTTCCTGATTGATTAGGATCTCTTCCTGCTATTATATGATGAAAATTGTGCATTTCTTATAATTTTTTCTAATCTCATCTTATTGTCTGATCGAATGAGTATTGTTATCTATTTGACCTGAAATTCGTCGATTTTTTGTGGCATCATCGCCGTTTCTAGCGAGATCTTACTTTTTCTTAGAAGTCTCACTTGTTTTTCGATCTAATTCAAATGATTGGAAGTTTAATATCGCAATTTGCCATTTTTATAAGTAATTCAACTATCTTTATGTCCTGTTTTCTTTATGATTGGCGAGTTTCGATTTTCGGTTGGATTGTCGAATTCGATAATTATCCAACGTTTCATATTGATGGAATCATCAAATTTCTTGTTTCTTTTGAGATATTCAGTATAACCAGACAAAAATGCTCTTGAATTAGGCGCTGATTCAAGTTCAAATCAAAAATATATGTAGAGAAAACATGAATTATTAACAGAATATGATTTTTGGAACCATTAAAGTAAGAAATCATGGTAACCAAATCAGATAAAGGCTGAAACCAAAGACATTTTCAGTAAACACTCGTTTTTGAGGAATATTGTTTGGGTTGTCGAATATGAACAGAAGGAAATGTGCACTGGGGGCCCCCTTATCTCGCTATGTATGAAACAGACTTCTAAAAGGCTTTCTTCTTTTGGCCGGCCGGTCCTCCGGAAGCAGTTTCAATCATAGGTCATGTTTCTTACTCAACGAGATACTTGACTGGCATACAAGCTATGGTGTTGTCTGTGTTGTCAGTGTTGTTAGGATACATGTATGCCAGTGAAGCGATCTCCCTTTCAATAATTGAGAGGTGTCCAGGCGGTTCTTTTTATTTTCCCCCTCAATCCATCTGACACTTTTGAATGGGTCATCTCAATGGAAAGTGGTTCCTCAGAAATAGTAGTGGATATATTGCTCTCAATATCACAATCTTCGGCCACACTTTGAGAGGTGTATTTCAAGAGTATTTCAACGGCATAGAAAGACGATGAGTAAAGAGTTTATTGAACAGCAGATTGAGACCGATCTTAAGTTCTTAGATAAGAACAGAGATGTGATCACCAATGAAAAAGGTTTCATATCAAGAACCTTAATAAGACAAGTCTTGCAGAACTTAGACCCAGTATATGTGAGAACACGTCCACAGAAATATGGAGGAGTAACATATGCGGCACACCTTGCCAATGTATTAAGCCGAGAGATAGCACAGGAACAAGCTGACAATGAAAGACACCGGCAAAAGGAAGCAAGGAAGGAATCTGATCTGAAGTACCCCTTCAGGAGTAAGTACTCTGAGTTCAAAGATCGTCGACAACAACTCCCTGATCATAACTTCAAGCATTACACCAAAGGGTTATTGAAACCAAGTTTCTC
>Ga0074193_1002456_pt1 | contig 16744 bp, 11 predicted proteins | sample EPASupsiteHSE605_FD_64523 | JGI IMG/M metagenome (GOLD analysis project Ga0074193, IMG submission 64523) | Bioremediated contaminated groundwater from EPA Superfund site, New Mexico - Sample HSE6-05 | ecosystem: Environmental > Aquatic > Deep subsurface > Groundwater > Contaminated ... | reverse complement strand
AAACAGTGCACCAAGGGACGTAGTTGAATCGGTAATGAAAAAAGGAAGGCGATGGAGCGACAGGTACAGAAACCTTAAGGCAGATGGATTGTCTGAAAGCGAGATTATTGAGACATTCACCCAACCTACAGACATGAGGGTGTTTTCATGGAAGAACAAAGGATATGTAGATACGGTAATGACACCTAACGACTCTATCAGGTACTACAAATCATTTCTCAGGGCTGCTTTTATGGCTATGGAGCCGCAGACAGGATTTGTAAAGGCATACGTTGGCGGACCTAACTACAAGTATTTTAAATATGACAATGCTCGTCAGGCAAAAAGACAGGTTGGTTCTACAATCAAACCGTTTCTCTATACTCTGGCCATGCAGGAGGGTTACGACCCTTGCTACAAGGTGTTCAATGTGCCTCAGACATTCATTCTTGGAGATACTACCTGGACACCCGAAAGTACAGACAAACCTGAATGGATTGGCAATGAGGTTACATTAAAATGGGGTCTTACTAAGAGTTCCAACAATATATCGGCATTTCTCATGAAGCAGTTCGGGCCTAATGCAATGGTGGACATGTGCAGAAAACTGGGAGTTACCAGCTATCTTAACCCTGTTCCCTCACTTTGTCTTGGACCTGCCGACCTTACTCTTTTTGAGATGGTCGGGGCATACAACACATTCCCGAGCAAGGGGGTTCATGTAGATCCGGTTTTTGTGCTGAGGATAGAAGACAAGGCAGGAAATGTGCTCTCAAACTTTACTGCAAGAAAGAGAGAGGCTATAAGCGAACATACAGCATACCTAATGGTCAACCTTATGGAGGGTGTTGTAAATGAAGGCACAGCATCGAGATTAAGGTGGAAGTATGTTCCGGAGGGTCCAATTGCCGGAAAGACAGGAACCACCAACGACCAGGCTGACGGATGGTTTATAGGATACGTGCCAAAGCTGACAGCCGGAGTATGGGTTGGTGCAGAGGACAGGCAGGTACACTTTGAGAGACTCGACCAGGGAGGTGGTGCCAACATGGCTCTTCCTATCTGGGGGATTTTCATGCAAAAGGTTTTAAAGGACGGCACTCTGGGAATATCTACAAAAGACAACTTTGTTGCTCCTCCGGGCTTCTCCGTTCAGTTCAATTGCAAGGGAAGTGACGAAGACATGAACTCAAACTCATTGCTGAACGATCCTTTTTTCCATTAGTATTTATTGATCAGATTAACAGTTGCAGATTAAATGAAAAAAATAGTTGCCCTTGTTTACGGGGGAGATTCATCCGAGGCAGAAGTTTCGGTAAAGAGCGGAAAGCATGTTGCCCGTCATATAGACAGGGAGAGGTATGATTGTTTTGAGGTGCTTGTCAAGGGCAGGGACTGGGGTGTGCAGATGGAAGATGGCTCTGTAATCCAGATAGATAAAGCTGATTTTTCTTTTGTTGACAAAAACGGCAGAAGGGTTAATTTTGATATTGCTCTCATAATGATTCACGGCACACCCGGTGAAAACGGCATACTCGAGGCCTACTTTGAGATGATTGGGCTGCCAAGCACAACCTGTTCTTCCATTGTTTCTGCCATCACATTTGACAAGTATGCCTGCAAGTGCTACCTGAGGGATACCGGAATTCTTCTTGCCAGGGAGGTCTTTATGAGAAAGGGTGATCACTATTCTGTTGACGATATTGTCTCCCGGCTTGGTCTTCCTTTGTTTGTAAAGCCAAACTCGGGGGGGAGCAGCTTTGGTGTGACAAAGGTAAAGAGGGCAGAGGATCTGACAGGCGCAATTGAAGCCGCCTTTTCTGAGGGAGAGACAATCCTTATTGAAGAGTGCATTAGTGGAAGGGAGATGACAAATGGAGTGTTTGAGGCTGACGGAGCCCTTGTAAGATTGCCTGTAACTGAGATTATTTCGAAAAATGAATTTTTCGACTACGAGGCAAAATATCTTGGAGCAAGTCAGGAGATTTGTCCAGCTGCCATACCTGAGCATTTGAGTAATAAGATTATTGACCTTTCACACAAAATGTATCACTATCTTGGTTGTAAGGGTATTGTGAGAATGGACTATATTGTAAGGGGAGAAGAGGTATATTTTCTTGAAATTAACACGGTTCCTGGAATGACCGAAATGAGCCTTGTCCCTCAGCAGATAAGGGCAATCGGAATGACAATAAAGGAATTTTTGACAAAACTGCTTGGTTAAAGAGTCACTTTCTAAAACTTAATATTATGGTTGCTAAAATTTTCAGAAAAACGGCAGGTTCACTTGCTGTTTTGTTTTTGTTGTTATTTGCCGTATCATTCGCAAGTGGTCAGCAACGGGTTTCGGGAAAGGTTTCGGACCAGACAGGAAAGGGTATAGGCGATGTTCTGGTTTCTGATGGCTATAATGTTGTCAAAAGCAATGCCGGTGGGGATTTTTTATTTGAGACCAACCCTCGTGCAAGGTTTTTATTTGTCTCAACCCCGGGGGGATATGAGCAGGTGAGCAGCTTCTATTACAGACTTGACAAAGATCTGGCAGTGCCTCTTGATTTCAAATTGAAAAAGGTTAGTCAGCAGTCAGATAAGTTTATTCATATTGGTGATACCGAGGCAACCATATATAAAAACTGGATTGACGGGCTTAAGAGTTATTTATCGAATCATAAGCTTGCATTTCTTCTACTGAATGGAGATATCTGTTATGAAAAGGGAATGAACTTTCATGCAAGGGAGATTACCACAGAAACTATGGGGCTGAGGGTTGTCTATTCTCTCGGCAATCACGATCTTGTTGCAGGTGATTATGGCGAACAGCTGTATGAAAAACTTTTTGGACCGGTGTGGTATTCATTCAATGTCGGAGGTGTGCACTTTGTGAACCTTCCGGTAAACTATGGTGACAAAGTACCCTCATACAGTGCAGATGATATTTACAACTGGCTTAGAAAGGATCTGGATGCCATTCCTCGCAATACTCCGGTTATTATAATCAATCATCACCTCTATGGAGTTGCTGACAACTTTGTGATGAAAACCGACAAGCAGACACTTAATCTTTATGATTATAATTTCAAGGGATATTTATATGCTCATTACCATACCAACTCGTTTCATAAAACTGATAAAGGGGCCTCTCTGTTCAGCACAATGTCGCCCAACAAAGGGGGAATAGACCACTCCCCATCGTCTTTCAGGGTTTTGAAGTTTAATGAAAAAGGGGAGATGAGCTCTGAAATCAGGTACTCTAATCTGGACAAGCATATTGTGGCCAATGGCTTCAGGAGTGTCACCAATAAAGGATACTCTTTTGTTGCGAATATTTATGATACAGGAACAGATGTGGTCGGTGCCGATGTTGTGGATGGTCCAAGGGCGTTTATGATGGTGCGGAAAAGTTCATGGAGCTGGTCATTGAACATTGATAAAGATTTTACTGGGAGGGAATTAAGGGTAAGAGTTAAATTTTCTGACGGGAGTGATGTTTACAAGCAGATTACAATGAATCACACGCCCGCAATCAAATGGGTGAGCAATCTGGGCTCAAACATATTCATGACTTCGCCGGTTATTACAGGCAATCTGGTAATTGCAGCAACAACCGACGACGATTCGGGCAAAAATGCCGCTGTAAAGGCTTTTGACAGAGTTTCGGGAAAGAATGAATGGAGCTTTAAAACTAAGAATTCGGTCAAAAACAACATGGTGGTCTCAGATGGTACCCTGCTTGTGTGCGATATTGAGGGGTGGCTCTATGCGATTGATGTTGGTACAGGCTCGCTTAAGTGGTCCAGGGCATTACGTGAGGGAGCCATTCATCCGGTCTTCACGCAGGGAATCGCTGCATACAATGGTATTGTCTTTGCGGGACAGGGCAAGAACCTAACTGCTCTAAATATTTCTGACGGAAAGGTCCTGTGGGTGAATGGCGCATGGAACGGTGGTGTCTCTGCAGTTGCCTCTCTTGTTGTCGATCCGGATTCGGGTGTTTTGCTTGCTGCCGGGTATTGGCTAGGTCGTTTTGCTCATGAAGCCGTTTCAGGAAAAATGCTTTGGGAGAAAAAAGATGAGGATTCACGTATCTGCGACAACTCTCCTGTGGCTTTCAAAGGTAAATTCTACTATACTTCTCCAGGCTATATAACAGAAGTTGACCCTCTTACAGGAACAGAAACTGTAAAGCAAAAGATCAGCTACACTGTTAACAGTAACTCCCGTCCTCTTGTTACAGATAAGTATTTTATTGTTGGAACTACAGACAAAGGCGTTGCGGCTTTTGACCGTCAGAACGGTTACAAGGAGCTTTGGAACTTTAAGCCAAACCCTGCTATTCTCTATACTGCACCCTATACCAAGGATTTTCAGATGACAGTGGAGAGTGGTGCCGCTCTTGATGGAGATAGGGTATACTTTGGTGCCAACGACGGCTTTCTGTACTGTCTGGATGTTGCCAACGGGCTTTTCAGATGGAGGTTGAACCTGGGAGCACCAATCCTTGGCAACATAGTAATAGAGGATGGAGTTCTCTACGTATGTGATTTTGGAGGTAACTTGTGGTCTGTCCGTTTATTCGTGGCACAATAAGATCTGTTTAATTTAATACTGGTCTGAATATAAGATTAATACCACTTATCGTGCCACGCAATATCTTTATCTGATAAGCAGTGCTTTTACAATTGCTTTTGATATATTTTCCTCCTTATCAAATGATATTTTGGAGAAAATGACTCTGTAATTTTCAATGTCAAGATAAAGGACGGAGTCTGGATAAAATACCGCTCCTGTAATGGAATCGTTCTGTGCTGAAAATGCGAGCCTTTCCATAAGCAGGGTGAGTGGGGCAGCAATTATCTCATCTCCTTTTAAGCCAAGAACTGTTAGTGTGTCATTGGCCACAGTAGAATATACATCTGTATTTATCCATGGATATCCGGCTGTGGAGAACTTATCCTCAACTCTCTCTATTGAATTTTTGTTGTACTCCTTATATGTGAAGTTCTCTCCAAATTTAGTGCGGAGATCTCCTCCCGATGGATATCCGTATAGGTACTCCAAAAGGTTCTTATCCGTTTGTCTTGCCAGATATGAATAGATGTCGTAAAGGCGCTCAAACTTTTCCTTAGACAGAGAGTCGTCATAAACCTGAGGCGGAGCTGTCAATTTTCCGTCTTCTCCCATCATTTTTAGTTCGGTAGCAAGGGTTTTAAGCTGATATGTCTGTGATTTTATTCCAATCTGTTTGGCAGATATTGCAGGGATATAAGAAAACAGAGAGAGCAGTACAATTGTTATGTAGCTTACATACAGATATTTGTCGTATTTTGCGGTTATGAAAAGTAGAACCGTAAGTGTCATTATAGCCCCACATACAATCAGATATGCCCTCTCTTCTGTGAAGCCGTATTGTGAAATCCTGTGGAGGGAGCCTATCCAGAAGAGTGCAAGTGGTGCAATTGCAATCAAGCTGAACGTTTTGAAAAAGCGTGTAAACAGTGGTTTGCTAACCATAAGCATTCCAGCTTTTATTACTATTGCTGAGATTATGAATCCAAAAACCATATATGCAAGATTGCCCTTAGGGAGTGACCATCCTATTATGATTTTTGCAATGTACATATATAGGATTACGGTGTAAATAATGAGAGCCGGAGCGAGGATATAGTTGATGATTGTCTCAAATATCTTGGTTATCCGGAAGGTGACCCTCTTATTTTCGTCGTCGGCGTTGAGGTACAGAAAAATAACGGGTGCAATGATTATGTAACAGACAATTAAAGTATAGAAAGCGATGTCGTTGTATGAATCTTTAAAAATGTCAAAAAGATAGATGAACGAGAAGAATATCGCAATAAGTGCCGCGAAGATTGCTGTAACGATGGCCATTGTAAAGAAAAGCTCCTTTGCATAGGCAAGTATGTTTCTTACAAATCTTGTATTATCCTTGTAGTTGGAGTAGATAGCCAGAAAGGCAACGGCCACTGCAAGCGATGCCACATATTCTCCGCTTTGCACCCAATCCGATGCATTTACAAGAAAAGGTATTGCTGCTGATAGTACCGACAGATAATAAAGAACTCTTTTAATGCCGGTAGTGAAAACCCGGTTTAGAAGGTAGGCGAATGCAAATATGAGTGGTGCGAGAAGCAGGTTATCTCCGTAGGTTTCAGGAGAGATGATTTTCTCATACCATAGGAAAGAGAGGGTGAAAAAGGCGACAGAGATTATTATCTCAACTGGGTTGCGGACAACTATCACCTGAAGGTTGTTCAAGATTGATCTGATATTTACTTTCATACCGGATTATTTTAGGAATAATCAAAATTAGGTAAATATTCTAACTTTGTCCATTATCTGATTCTTTATTTTATGTTCTACAAAGAGTTTATAGAAAATGCAGGGGAGAGGCTGGAAACGCTTTACGGAAGGCGGGAGGGGCGGGCCATTGCATTGAGGCTGCTGCAGCACAGTTGTGGATTGCGACCATACGACCATATTGTTGATCCTTTTGGAGTTATATCTGAAAATAATATTGCTGAAATGGAGCGTTACATGGCAGAACTTGTTGCCGCCCGCCCCCTTCAATATGTTTTAGGTTATGCTGATTTCTACGGAAGGAGGTTTTTGGTAGAAGAAGGTGTACTTATCCCCCGGCCAGAGACAGAGGAGCTTGTCGGGTGGATATTAGGCAATAGGCAACAGGCAATAGGCAATAGGCAAGAGGGAACAGGCAATGGGCAATGGGCAATGGGCAATAGGCAACAGGCAATAGGCAATGGGGTGGTGCGGATTCTGGATGCGGCATGTGGGTCGGGATGCATTGGAATAACGCTGGCCGCAGAGATTGCCGGTTCAAACTCTTTTGTTCGATCAGAGGTTTTTGCTCTGGATTTATCAGATAAGGCTCTTGAGGTAACTACAAAAAACGCAAGCCGACTTCTAACCGAGGCTTCTTCATCGAATTCGATTCATCAAACTCATAAAAGTTTCCTGCATCCATATAAGGCAGATATTCTGGCCGGACCTTCGGGTCAGGAAATAATTGAAGAACACTCATTGGACATTATTGTTAGCAATCCACCGTATGTAAGGGAACAGGAGAGGGCACTAATGCATAGAAATGTTATTGATTACGAACCGGCGGAGGCTCTGTTCGTAAGTAATGATGATCCGTTGGTGTTTTATAAGGCTCTGTCTGAATGGGGATTACGCTTGCTGAAACCTGGTGGTTCCATCTATTTCGAAATAAATGAAGCCTATGGAAATGAGGTGGTTGAACTTCTTACATCTGCCGGTTACACCGACATATTTCTCCGTAAGGACATCAACGACAAAGATCGGATGGTGCGGGGGGGACTTTGCAGTAGTTTTTAGTAAATCTCTGATTTACTTATAGTTCAAGCAATGAGAAATATATGTTTGCTAAAGTAAAATATGTTTTTTACATTTGCCGCAACATAAAAAGAAAACAGTGAATATCTCTTTAACACAAATGTGGTGGTGGCACAGATCCGATGGGTTTGTGAGCATTACTGTTTGTGTATAGGGAAGGTATAATTATACTTATCGTATTATCAAGGTCCGGTGCTCATGCGCCGGACCTTTTTTTTATCCATTTTTAACCAAACTTTTTTAAAATTTCAAATCTTTTAAGAAGATGAAGACAACAAAAAAAATCATGCTCGCCGAGAGCGAGTTGCCGAAACAGTGGTACAACATTCTGGCAGACATGCCCACACAACCACAACCTATGTTGAATCCCCAGACAAGAAAGCCCCTTTTACCGCAAGAGATGGAAGGACTTTTTGCCAAAGGTCTGGTAGAACAGGAGTTTTCGGAGAAGCGATGGCATGACATTCCGGACGAGGTTCTTCATCTTTACAAGAATTACCGGCCCACACCGCTGGTAAGAGCCTTTGGTCTGGAAAAGGCGCTGGATACTCCGGCAAAGATTTTTTTCAAGAATGAGAGCATCAGCCCTGTTGGCTCTCATAAACTAAACTCTGCATTACCACAGGCCTATTTTAATCATATACAGGGAATCACCCGACTGACAACCGAAACGGGTGCCGGTCAGTGGGGTTCGGCAATGAGTATTGCATGCAAGCATTTCGGAATTGAACTGGAGGTGTTCATGGTCAAGCAAAGCTATGAGGCCAAACCTTACAGGAAAGTGGTTATGAAAACTTATGGCAGCAAGGTATATGCATCCCCTTCAAATATTACCGAATATGGACGAAAGGTTCTGGCAGAAGATCCCGATTGCAGGGGCTCACTTGGCATGGCAATTTCGGAAGCTGTGGAAAGAGCAGTTACACAACCAAACACAAGGTATACCCTTGGCAGTGTCCTTAACCATGTCTTGCTACATCAGACAATTATCGGCCTTGAGGCGGAGAAGCAGATGGAGATGGCAGGGGAGTATCCCGATAAGATAATTGCTTGTTTTGGTGGAGGCTCGAACTTTTCCGGAATATCTTTTCCGTTTCTCCGTCACAAGCTTACAGGTGGCAGGTCGGTAGAACTGATTGCTGCCGAACCTGCTGCGTGTCCAAAGCTTACAAAGGGCGTTCTTGAGTATGACTTTGGCGATTCTGCCGGGATGACACCTCTTATTCCGATGTACACCCTTGGTCACGATTTTCAGCCGGAACAGATACATGCAGCCGGTCTGCGCTACCATGGCGGCGGAAGGATCGTCAGCCAGCTTAAGAAGGATGGCTATATAAACAGCTATGCGATTGAACAGCTGGAGGCGTTCAAAGCCGGAATCCTCTTTGCAGGTGCAGAGGGAATAATTCCTGCGCCAGAATCTACACATGCAATTGCAGCAACCATAAGGGAGGCACTAAAGGCAAAAGAGGCTGGTCGGTCAGAGGTTCTGCTCTTCAACCTCTCGGGCCACGGACTGCTTGACATTCCAGCTTACGAGGAGTACTTGTAGAGGGTACATGGGGACGCACATTGTGTACCCAGTTTACCCAAAAACACAAATTATGTGATTTTTTTATTGCATGGTGGTTGGTTGTAATATACGTGCACCAGATTTACCCGCTTCGCGCTCAATTCGCTAAAAAACAAAGGCTGAAACCAAGTATGCCACTACAAAAGGCTGCAGGTTTCAGCTCTCGTTTTTTCTAACGCGACTTTCGCTTAGCGGGTACCCAAATCTTCATTGCAAGTATATCACAACCAACCATCATGTTATTTATACACATAATTTGTATCTGTGACTATCTCATTTCAACGCCAATGATGGCATTTACTGTCTGGATTTACCCACTTCCTAATGGCCAGCAACATCAAATCCCGCCCCCTTTTCTTTATGGGTACACAATGTGCGTCCCCATGTACCCCCCATGTACTATTTCGTTGGAGCTACGACCAAAATTGGAGGGGCTAGAAACATAGCAGGATCTACGAACATACCGGCAGCCTTTGTCGTAGGTGATATCTCAACAACATCACGTGACTTGAAATCTTCCAGTGAATATGTCTGACCGGCAAGGGACTTGATTCTTTTTACAATCATCTCCCGGCTGGCAGTACTGAAGTAGTCGATATTATTAATCATGGTGCTGCGATTCTCTGCGCGCCATACCCCCTGCGAGTAGTAGTAGCCCCCTTCGTATGCGCCAACAGGTGAGTAGTTAGGTTGACCTACAAAATGCTTCCAAAGGACTTTGGTGAGGTCGTTGGTAACGTCAACATTAAGGTAGTGATTATAACCCTGCCACTGTTTAAGAGTATTGATTTTCTCCTGTGGGATTAATCCGGTTGTATTTACATATTCGTCGGCAAGTTTCCCAAAACCATGTCCTCCTGCTTCGTGCTGCACAACACCCCTAAAGTCGTAAGGATAGTTGGAGGCAGAAGTGGGACACATTGCCACAGCAGCACCATCTGAGCGCATCCAGCAAGTGCCTCCGTACCTTGTGCTGTTGGCAATCAATACGATAAGGGTTTTACTCACACTGGTGACAGGTGCTTTAAGTGCATATGTAAAACACATGTCATAGTTTGACTCCATACTGGTAGATGGTGCAGCAGCTTTATATTTGGTTCCGAAAACTGTATTTACAGTCTTGGTAAGGTCGCTGATCCCGCTCTCCTGAGAAAATGCATATACCATATAGACATTAAAATATGATGCATAGGTCTTGTATGGTTCAACATTAAAGAAGTGACCAACAGCTTCGCGGATTTTATTTTCATACTTTTTGGTCATCATGTCTGCCAGAGAGAACCCGTCACCTATAAAGACAATGTTTACACCCGACCCCTGAGTGGCACTTTGGATTGTTACATAGTCACCATCATTAAAGTTAATGTTGGTCTGATCCAATATCGCTGTGGTTTTAGTAGTGGTTCCGGTTAATTTTATAACTAAATTTCCCTCTCTTAATGTAGATCCGGTGTAGGGGTCAAACTTTATCTGCATAGTGGTACTGCCGGTGCCGCTTGTTTTTGAAGGAGTCACCCAGCTAGGATAACTTTCTATTTCCCATGGCGCTGAGGCCTGTATAGTTAGTGTCTTTGTATCGCCGTCGCCGGTAGACCGTACACGACCTTCAAGTATTATCAAGTAACTTTCCGGACTGGTACCATCTTCATAAATCCTTTTGAAAAATGTGTATCCCCAACCGGCGGTCAGCTGATAGGTGCTTAGGGTTCCAACCGGTATAATAAGATCAGCGTCAGCATTGATGCCCTGAAACACATTTGAGATAACAAAAGGCTGTGCAATTCTGCTGTATACCTTATTGAGTGCAGAACATCCGCTAAAGGCATAGCTATTAAGAATCTTAAGCGAATTTGGTAGTCTGACAGTATTTAAAGCCAGACAGTTGGCAAAGGCGTACTCTCCTATCTTGTTCAATCCGGCCGGGAACTCAATATGGCCCGCAAGGTTGTTGCAGGTAGCAAAAGCGTAGTTATCAATTGTTGCAAGATTTGCAGGAAGGGTTAATGATTTTATCTGGAGGCAATTATAAAAAGCCTCCTTTCCAATAGTGACCAGGGTAGATGGAAAGACGATGGTCTCAAGAGCAACCGGAGAGGCAAGGGTAGACTTGAATGCATAGTCAGGTATCTTGTCATCTTCAATTTTGGCGCTGCTCAGGTCAAGGTCCTTCAATGCTTTTATGTTTTCGCGTATTGTTGTGAAGTCATCGGCCTTAACAAACCCTTCAATTTTCAATCGGGTTATTCCTGCACGGTCAGCCACAGGAATAAGAGAAGCAAGAGTCTGACTGTTTGCTTCATATACATAATATCCGTTGAACCCACTCTGTTTTATGTTTATAGTATCCTTAATTGTCCCTACATTCTGGGTAAAGATGATCATGGCAGTTCTGTCTGTACTGCTGGTGTTGGGGCTGACAGTGAAGGTATAATCGCTTGTTACAAGCCCTTTGGTACGGATTTGGGATATCCAGCCTGTTCCTCCCAATATTGTAACAGAGTTTTCCGTGTTTGACTGTACAGAGTAGTTGAAGCTGCCTCCGCTCTTTTGTATATAAAAGTTCTCCTTGCTCAACATGAGAGCATACATCATCTGCTGGTTGATTATGAGAGTATCGGCCATGGAGCCGTTTTTCTCCTTGAAGACAACCTTAGCTGTCCGGTTGTCGAAGGTACTGTTTCGGGCAATGAAAAACTGATGAGTATACGTATTAAGCCCTTTTGTCCCCAGATGACTCACCCAGCTGTCGTCGCCAAGTATCTGAAAATCATAGAGAACATTTGTCCGAAGTTCTACATCGATATTTCCCCCGGCAGTTGGCATATTGACAATTTTAGATGTCAGGATAATAGCATTTGTCTGAGACTGATTTATTGTGAGAGTGTCTGCAAGGGTGCTTGCTTTATCCTTGAATATGATTTTTGCCGATCTGCTGTCGTATGCAGAGTTTTTTTCAATTGCAAATTCATGATTGTATGTGTCAAAGCTCTTGGATGTTACTCTAGTTATCCAGCTTACTCCGGAAGGCATTATTACATCATATGTAATGTTACTTTTTAGTTCAACCGATATTGTACGGGCACTGTTGTCTAGATTCTCTGTTTTTTTTGTAAGGATAAGGGCGTCGTTTTGTTTCTGGCTTACAGCAACAGAACCCGACAATGTTCCGGCTATAACTGTTATAGTGGTTGACCTGTCTGCATTGGATGTGTTCTTTGCCGCTACAAGCTTTACTGTTGCAGTTCCCTCTCCCGAGACAGGTGTGATACTGCACCATCCTCCTCCGCCACTTATGGTCCACGATGTATTTGATGTTACTGTTATTGTTGTCTCCGATCCTGCAGGAGGTACCTCCACCGTTGATGACGAGAGCGAAAGAGTGGGCTCAGGCGTGCAGCCGGCTGATATAAGGGCAAGATATATTATTGATAGAGCAATACCTACTTTAAGAAATAACTGTTTTAATTTTAATGACATAAGCATCTTTCGAGGGTTGTTTTTTAGTTTAATACCACAAATATAACACTTATGGAGTAATATCCAGAATTAAAGGCAGAGCAGAGGGGATATTGATATTAAATAACTTATATTCAGAAATATCATATATGTGTTTCAATATCTCTCTTAAGCTGTTTCCGTGGGCAACAACGAGTATTGTGTCATAATTTTTCAAAGAGGGAACAATACAGTCCTCCCAGTATGGAACTATTCTTTTGGAGAGATCGTTGTATGACTCGGACAGTGGAAGCAGTTCTTCTGGCACCTCTTTATAGAGCGCATCTTTGCGAGGATTGCGGATGTCGTCGGACGTGAGGGGAGGCGGCGGGCAATTATAACTGTTCAGCCACGCATCTGCCTGTTCCTTTCCGTAGAGCTCCCCAACCATGTTCCGGTGCATCCCTTGCAAAACGCCATAATGGTTCTCATTTAGTTTCCAGCTTCTCTCGATGCTGATATCAGTAAGACCGCAACTCTCCAAAATTATTTTCAGGGTTCTTTCGGTTCTGCCGAGGAAGGAACAATATGCTTTGTCAATGGTAATGCTGTCTCTTTTAAAATTTTCCGCTACAAGACGAGCCTCTCGAACTCCCTGGTCCGTGAGGTCAATATCGGTCCAGCCAGTAAGCCTTTTCTCACGGTTCCATTGACTTTCGCCGTGTCTGAGCAATATTATCCGTTTCATATCTAAAGAGTGATTTTTGTTATAGAGCCATAATCCGGAACATATGAAAAAGCATCTTTGAATGATACGATACCTGCATAAATGTTTGTGCAAAGGATAAAACCGGCGTGGGTAAAAATTAAAACCCTTTGCAATTTACTTGCCCTGATTTCATCCAGAAAGATAGAAACCCGGGTGTACATACCCCTAAACGATTCTCCATTTGTGGCAGGGGTTTCGATCCAGTCGTCATACCATTGCAGAAGACGAAGGTCCTTGATATCATCCCATTGTTGCATTTCCCAGTCACCAAAATTCGTCTCCATCAATTTATTGTCGATGACTGGCGTGAAATTACAAAAGCCGGCAAGAGAGAGACACCTGGAAGAGGGGCTTGAAAATACTCTGCAAAATGTTAATAGGGAAAGCTGATTATAAACAACCGCAGCCTCCCTGGCAAAAGTATCCTTCAGCGGTACGTCGCTATTACCATAACACGTACCTTGTGGTACATCAACCGAGGTATGCCTGACCAAAAAAAGTTCCATGATAATTATTTATAATAACTACAGCAAGGTAGAAAGCAAGCTCACACAGCAAAAAGAGTGCTCCACAACAGTCTCCGGTATAACCTCCAATTTGCCTTTTCATAAGCCGGGTAAGTATGTAAAAGAGAAAAACAGGAGCACAAACTGCAATATAGAAACGGGGCTCTAACCATACTATAAATAATGAGACTGAAACTATAAGTCCCATTAATGGTGGAAACAATCCGCTGCGTTTGTAAATGATTCTGCTCTTACTCTCATCCTCTTTTCTGGCATAAGGGAGCCTTAGAATAATAAATGAGGCGATATATTTATTTACAGGATCTCCTGCAAGAATGGCAAAACAGGCAATATTTACCGGCAATGAGATTAAAAGAGCCGACAAAGTAATGAAGTACAGTATAAGTGAGATGACACCATAAGAACCTATATGTGAGTCTTTCATAATTGACAGAATCTGTTCCCGGGATTTTCCGCCGCCAAAACCGTCAAAAAAATCGGCCAGGCCGTCTTCGTGAAGAGCTCCGGTAAGAAGTATCCTGCTGATTATTGCACATATAACGGCAACAGGGGCTGGCAGGATTTGAGAAGCAATCCACAATGTTCCGGCCATAACAGAAGAGGTAGCTAAACCAGCTATCGGCCAATAACTTACCACATCTTTGAAGTGCTCCTCCGGAACCTTTACAAACCTCCAAAGGGGAAGACGGGTAAAAAACATAAGAGATGCAATAAGCTTATACATATAGCTTTAATTAAAATATTTTGTAACATTAATGGAATTGAATGTATTCATTTCATTAATCATCCTAACGGCAGATTCTACTATGGGGTAGGCACATACCGCTCCTGTGCCTTCACCAAGACGCATATTCAGATTAAGAATTGGAGTGGCATTAAGATGCTTAAGCAAAAGTTTGTGCCCCGATTCATTGCCCTGATGGCAGAATAGCGAATATTCCAGGATATTCGGATATAATTTGGATGCAGCAAGAATACAGTTTGTCATTATAAACCCATCTACCAAAATAATCATCTTAAGTTCTGCTGCCCTCAGCATACCTCCGACAGCCATTAACATCTCATAGCCACCGAAATATGATATAATTTCTAAAGTTGAATAATCCCCCTTGTAGTTATCAAGAGCCTTTTGAAGAACTTTGTATTTATGCAGAATACCGGTATCATCCAATCCGCAACCGGCTCCTACACACTCTTTTAGAGGAATGTTTGTAAGGCAGCTCATCCAAAGAGCAGATGCCGAGGTATTCGCTATTCCCATCTCCCCAAAACTGATAATATTGCATCCATCTTTAAAACAATCGCTTACAACTCCTGCACCCCGCTCCAGAGCCATTTCCATCTCCTCTCGGGTAATTGCTGCCTCGTGAAGAAAGTTCCGGGTGCCCTTTCTGATCTTAAGATCAATCAACCCAGGAGTAGGCGGAAAGTCATAATTTACACCTGCGTCTACAATTTTCATTTTGAATCGGTGTTGTCTGGCCAGGAAATTAATTCCGGCACCTCCGGATAAAAAATTTGCAATCATCTGATAAGTAACTTCCTGAGGAGAAAGACTTACTCCCTCAACCGCAATTCCGTGATCGGAGGCAAAGACAATGTTGTGGGGGTTATTGAGTACAGGCTCAGATGTTTGCTCGATTATCCCTATTTTGAGGGCTATCTCCTCCAGCATACCTAATGATCCTTTTGGTTTGGTAAGGTTGTCGATTTTTTTCTGAATCTCCTCTCTTATGGAGGCGTTAGGTTTTTCGATATTGAAATGAATCATAATATATTGGTAGTTACTTAATTTTAATTGGAATTCCCGAAGCCATAAAGAATACCTCTTCTGCTCTGTTGGCAATAAATTGGTTTAGCCATCCTTGCAGATCGGTGAATTTTCTCTGTATTGTGTTTTCAGAGACTCCTCCGAGACCTATTTCGTTGGAAACAAATATGAAATGTGCCTCCTGCGAAGTAAATTTTTCAAATTCATCCTTCAATGCCCCAAGAGATGCCTCAACATCGGAGTCGAGATCAAAGAAAAAGTTTGTTGCCCACAATGTAACACAGTCGATGACAATAACTCCATACGGAAACTTATGATTGCTAAGGAACTTCTCCTCCTCAATATTTATCCATTTGTCTCCTCTGTCTGCCTTGTGTCGCACAATTCGCATATTGTGTTCGTCGTCCCATATGCGTGACGTGGCAATATATATGGGCCGGTCACTCAGAGAGAGTGCCAGTCTTTGAGCAAAAGAGCTTTTCCCCGATCTTTGGCCGCCGGTAATTAATGTTACTTCAGACATAATAATTTATCATTAAGTGGGCGACAGCTACAATCAAAACCATCATAACCTCAACCCTGGTGTTTACAGATATTGCTTTACGCAGGTCACTGTTGTCAAATATTTTTTCATTTTTGCCTATGTAGGGTTTGTTGACCAGCTCCCCGAAATAGTAATTTGGACCACCAAACCGGCATTTTAAGATAGCTGCCAATGCAGATTCCGGATAACCGGAGTTGGGGCTTGTGTGGCAACGACTGTATTTTTTCACAAATGCTAATGAATTAGAGTCTCCGGCGACAATAATCATAAGCAATGCAGTTAATCTGGCCGGGATATAGTTTGCAACATCGTCCATTTTTGCTGCAAACCGTCCGAATAAAATGTAACGTTTAGTCTTGTATCCTATCATGGAATCGAGGGTGTTGACCATTTTATAGGCTGCCATACCGGGGACTCCTAGTATTAAATACCAGAAAAGTGGAGCAATTACACCATCACTCAGATTCTCTGCCAATGTCTCAAGTGCTGCTTTGCGTATTTGTTGTTCAGAGAGGTTAGATGTATCTCTGCCAACAATGCGGGCAAGCTGTAACCGGCCTTCCTCAGCAGATCTGGAAGTGGCAACATAGACAGCCTTGACTTCATCTGCCAGAGTTTTACCAGACAAAGAGTAGAAGACGATTATTGCAGATATGACTATAGAAAATTTACCGGAAAGGAACAGCAATGAGTAAGTTGAGATATATGTGAGTGTAACCAGAGAAATTGAAAGAAGAGCTCCCTTAAGAAAGAG
>Ga0074193_1002455_pt1 | contig 16752 bp, 12 predicted proteins | sample EPASupsiteHSE605_FD_64523 | JGI IMG/M metagenome (GOLD analysis project Ga0074193, IMG submission 64523) | Bioremediated contaminated groundwater from EPA Superfund site, New Mexico - Sample HSE6-05 | ecosystem: Environmental > Aquatic > Deep subsurface > Groundwater > Contaminated ... | reverse complement strand
TCCCCTGCTAAGGGAGTAGGTCTGATAAGGACGCGAGGGTTCAAATCCCTCCTTCTCCGCCAAAAAAAGCCAGAATTTTGTTCTGGGCCTTTAGCTCAGTTGGTTAGAGCGCCCGGCTCATAACCGGTAGGTCCAAGGTTCGAGTCCTTGAAGGCCCACCATTTACACTGTAGGAGTGTAGTTCAGTTGGTAGAACGTCGGTCTCCAAAACCGAATGTCGTGGGTTCGAGTCCTGCCACTCCTGCCAATTAAAGTTGGACAGGATTTAAAATTTAAAACGATAATTTTTCGGGGCGTAGCGCAGTTTGGTAGCGCATCTGGTTTGGGACCAGAGGGCCGCGGGTTCAAATCCTGCCGCCCCGACCATTAAATGGGCTTATAGCTCAGGTGGTTAGAGCGCACGCCTGATAAGCGTGAGGTCGATGGTTCGAGTCCATCTAAGCCCACCATATAAACCAAAATACAAGGTATTTTGGGCCTTTAGCTCAGTTGGTTAGAGCGCCCGGCTCATAACCGGTAGGTCCAAGGTTCGAGTCCTTGAAGGCCCACCATATGCCCAGATAGCTCAGTCGGTAGAGCAGGAGACTGAAAATCTCCGTGTCCGTGGTTCGATTCCGCGTTTGGGCACCATTAAAAAAACTTATATACATTTAATTATGTAGTATAAGTTTTTTGTTTTATAGCGATTTATTTTAAAGCAATAAAAAAATAATTTAATATGTAAGTTAAATTATTTTTTGTGAGATTTTAAAATATTGAAGTAATTATGCTTTTTATAACATTTAATATATTTTCCTGATAAACATCATCATTATACTTTAAAGGTATTAATTTCTTTTTAATCCCATCAATAGTAGTATAATTTTCAATACTGAAATCATCATTGTTTAAATAATAAAATTCTTGTATTTTTTGATCTTTATAAAAAGATATGGGTATATCAATTTTCAAAAGTTGAGATTTTATATCTAGTTTTAGATCAAAGTTTAAGGCTGGATGCAGATAATCTTTTTCTAAACTAGAAATTACGTAAAGATTTCCTACCAATGTGTTTTTCTTAAAACAAAAATCTGAAAAATTGATTTTTACTATCATATTATTGCACAATATAAATTTATCATATAATTTAAAAATACTTTTAAATAAAATAGGAAGATTAAAAACATCTTCATAATTATGTTGTAATATTATTTCTGAAAATTCTTTTCTTGGTTCAATTTTATAAGCTTCATATAAAGTTATGACATCTTGTCCTGTTATTGTATCATCTCTTTTTATATTGAAATATGTTTCAACCGTTTTTAGTTTAAGGTCATTTATATCAATTTTATTTCGAAGATGTCTCATATCACTATATAAATCAATTTTTACGAAACAATCAAAATTAAAATTGATATCATGTTTAATATACTTATTTATCATAAAAGGAATATCAAAATTATTTCCATTGTAAGTAATAATATATTTCTTTTCTTTTATTATATCTTTTAGGTATTTTATTACTTCTTTTTCATCAATGCTATATTCGCAGTACAACTGATATATTTTATATTTGTTATCTTCCTTTAAAAGTATTGTAATTGAAATGATGCTGCTGTATTTATGAGATAAGCCTGTTGTTTCTATATCAAAGAAAAAAGCCTCTTTTAATAATTTATTCATATATTTATCTTTAGTTTCGATACTTTTTATATCTGTACATTTTACAATCATTTTTCCTCCAAAATAATAGTTTTGATTTTTACTCTATTGTTTGTTAAAATAGATAGAGGTGTAAACTCACATGCATATAATATTATCAATTTTTGTGTTTTACGCAATTGGTATAATATCTTATGAATTTAATTTTTTCTATTATTCATTTTTGATTATTTTTGCTGTGCTTTTATATAATACAATAAAAATCAAGAAATTTACATATAATATTGTTATAATTTCATTTTTAATATTATCTTTCATTAATTGTAATTATAACAAAAAATCAGTATTAACACAATATATTGATGAAGAAATAGAGTTTACAGCTAAAATTAAAAGTACAAATAAAACATCCAACTCAAAATATAATAGTTTTAATGCAGAAATTTTAAAAATAAACGGTAAAAATTTAGATACCAATGAAAAAACAATAGTTTACTTAGATAAAAAACAAAACTTAAATACAAATACAATTGCAAATATAAAGGGAACTGTATCTGATGTAAATTCTGGCAAGAATTTTTTATTGTTTAATTATAAAAACTATCTAAGGTCAAAAAAAGTTTATGTAACTATATTTAGTACAAATGAAGCAATTGTGATAAAGGATGATTATTCTATTTTCAATAAAATGTCTAATAGCTTTAAATTGTACACTGTAAATTTGTTCTCAAGCAAATTAAATGATAAGAATGCAGAAATTATTTTGTCTATTATTCTTGGAGATATAGATTATCTTGATGATGAGTTTTATAATAATATTAAAAACATGGGTTTAGCTCATATATTTGCAGTTTCAGGACTTCATATAGGATTGTTATATGCAGCATTACTTAAGTTTTTTAAATTAGTAGGTTTTAAAAGAAGAATTAGCTGGATAATTACTTGGATACTTTTGTGGCTATATGGGTTTTTAATTGGCTTACCACTATCGATAATGAGAACTTTAGTTATGTTTACATTAATGTTTGGCTCAGAAGTATTATACAGAAGGTATAATTCTCTAAATGCAATATCATTATCGGCACTAATATTGACTATAATTAATCCATATTGGATATTTGATGCTGGATTTCTTTTATCATTTTCTGCTGCACTTAGCTTAATAATATTTAGTAAATACATTCAAAAAAATATTAAAACTGAAAATAAAGTTCTTAAGACCATTTATATGTATTTATTCCTGCAATTATTTACAATGCCTGTTGTTACATATTTTTTTAATTACTTGCCTGTAATGGGAATAATATATAACCTTTTGTTAATTCCTATTTTCACATTTGTTTTAATATCTAGTTTTATATTTTTAATATTTAATAATATATTTTATTATACTTTAGTAATTCCATTTAAGTTTTTTAATTACTTGTTATACACTTTAAGATATATAATTAATTTTACTGAAAATATTTCTTTTAATGGTATTATAGTACCAACTTTTTCTATCTATGAAATTATATTAATTTATATATTTATTTTTTTTATTATATACTTGTATAACAACAAGTTAAGTACTTTTAAAAATATAGGTTTTATAACAATTATATGTTTTTATATCATTACTTATATTGTTGTACCATACACTGATACAAGCTTATATTTTAATTTAATAGATAGTGGACAAGGTATGTTTTCTACAGTTAAATATAAAAACTATGATTTTATATTTGATTGTGGCAGCTCTAGCAATAAAAATTTAGGTGAGTACACTGTTGTACCATACCTAGTAAAAAAAGGAATTAATGATCTTGATGGTGTTTTCATAAGTCATTGGGACAGCGACCATTATTCAGGATTAAACGATTTAATTGAATATGGTAGCATAAATATTAGAAAAATATTTTCTTCTGCAAATAATGAGGATTTGAAGGTTTTTAAAACAATTCTAAAAAAAGGTTATAATATTAAGTTAGACAATTTGTTTAAAATAAATATATTGTGGCCGGGTGATAGTTTTGTATCTAATAATACAAATAATACATCACTTGTTATTTTACTTAATTATAATGATAGGATTATATTGCTTCCAGGGGATATAGAAACAGATGTTGAATATAAAATTATGAATGATTTAGTTAAGTCAGATATTTTAATAATTCCACATCATGGAAGCAAAACATCGTCGTCAGAAGAATTTGTGGAAGCAGTGATGCCTAGTTTTTCAGTTATGAGTTATGGAAAAAACAGTTATGGAATACCTTCAAAAGAAATTTTAAAGAGATATGAAAAAATAAACAGCATTATTTTATCTACATTTTCTAATGGAGAAATAAATTTTGTTTTAAAAAATGATGATTTATATTATAATACATATATGGGATTAAAATCTGATAATTATTATGAACTTTATTTTGTGTGGTTCGTACCAAAATTAGTTTTATTTGGATTACTCACGACATGGATAATTATCACAAAACCGAAAAAGAGGTTGATTTATGAGCTATAAAATTATTTCTGACTTAATAAACAAAGAAAAAATGCCATCTATTGTTCTTTTTTATGGAACAGAGCTTTATTTAATTGATAAAGCTGTAAAGTTAGTGCATAGTAAATATATTAATAAAGATTACGAAGATATGAATTACATTGAATTTGATAAAATAGAAGAAGATTTTAATTCATTTTATGGAGCTGTAACTACATTTCCATTTATGTCTGATAAAAAGCTTTGTATTGTTAAAGAATCTGATTTCTTAACTTCAACTGGAAGTTTGAATAAAAAGGAAGAAGATAAAATTTTAGATTTAATTGAGAAAGATTATGATACCAGTATTTTGGTATTTCTTATAAGAAGCGGTAAGCCTGATGCAAGGAAAAGGATAGTTAAAAAATTAAAGGAAAAAAGTTCAGTTTTTGAAATTAATAAATTAAATGAATCTGATCTTGCAAAGTATATAGTAGATAATTTTAAGAATCATGAAATTTCAATTAGTTTAGCAGATGCTGATTATATAGCAAACAGTTCTGGATATTTAGAATATGAAAGCCATGTAAGTTTATATGAAGTTAATAATGAAATCAACAAACTTGTTTCTTATTGCATGGATTCTAAAAAAGTCAAAAGAGAAGATATTGATAACCTCATGATTATATCAGTTGAAAGCAACATATTTAAATTAGTTGATTATATTTGTGAAGGCAAAAAAGAAAAAGCATATGATATATTGGAAGAAATGCTTTTAAACAATACTCCTGAACAATATATAATTCATATGATAACAAGACAATACAGAATGTTGTATCAATATATATTGTTGTATAACAAAGGCTATAATATGGATAGAATTATGGATAAAATGAAAATCAAAAGGTTTGTAGCCATGAAGCTGTCTAATTTATCTAAAAATCTTACTTTGAAGAAAATAGAAATATACATGGATAAATTTTTGGAAATTGATAAGAAAATTAAAATAGGTGAAATTGACAAGAAAATTGGATTAGAAATTATAACAAATGGCACTATTTTTTAATAAGTATAAAAAAAGTTGCGACGCAACTTCCGCTAGGGGGATCTATGTTACTAGGAGGAGAACTTTCCTAGTATATAAAAAAAGACCGAATAATTTCGGCCTTTATTTATTATAGAGATTCATCAACTAACATCATATTCCAAAGAATAATATTATGAGGTTAGTAGATGAATCTCAAACTTTTAGTTTCAGAGGTGGTTTACCCACCAACTGAATCTATATAAAAGTTGATTATGCTATTTTGTTTAATCTGAGTGATAATCTACTTACTTTTCTTGAAGCTGCTTTTTTGTGAATAGTATTCTTAGCTGCAGCTTGATATAACTTTTTCTCAATAATAGTTAAGTATTCTTTAGCTTTTTCTAAGTTACCTTCATTTAAAACTGTTTCAAACTTCTTTATATAAGTTTTAATTTCAGATTTTCTACTTTTATTAACTTCTGTTTTTTTGTTAATAATTAAAATTCTTTTCTTAGCGGATTTAATATTTGCCAATATTTTCACCTCCTTTAAATTTTTAAATATTTTAACACTGTTATTATTTATAAAGTGATAATATTTTAGACAGCATGTCAATTATACAGGTAAATTAAACAAAAATCAATAGGAAAGAATAAAAAAAAAAAAAAAATATATAATAAATCTAATAATATGTTTTTTATAAATATTATGTAAAATAAAATATAGGACAAAAAAATGTTTTACTTTGAAATTAGAACGTTTACAAAGTTCAAACAAATTATAGTTTAGGAATTCTTAATAGATTTTCAATTAAATGGAGGGCTGCAACAATGGTTAGAACAGATTTAGCATATGAAGCAAATGAATCAATAGCTCAGAAATACAAAGGGGTTAGGCTTGAAACTCATGATTTTAAGCATGGTGAAATAGTTGAACTAGAAATAATGGACGAGGAAGCAGAAAAAGCTATTGGAAAGAAAATTGGCAAGTATATAACGTATGAAACAAAAAATTTCAAGAATATGAATGAGGAAACAAGAAATGAAGTAATTGAAATATTAGCAAACAATATTAAAAGTATATCAGATTTAAAAAGAGAAAAAATTTTAGTTGTAGGATTAGGAAATAGAAATATAACTGCCGATGCTTTAGGACCGAGAACCATAGATAAAATTAAAGTGACTAGGCAGTTTTTTAAAGCTTACAACAAAGAATTTGATGAAGATTACAACGAAGTTTGTATTTTGGCACCAAGTGTGTTAGGTATAACGGGTATAGAAACAATTAATACGATAATAGGTGTTGTTGAAAAAATAAAACCAACATTGATTATTATTATAGATGCTCTTGCATCACGAAAGATGAGAAGACTATGTTCTGTTGTTCAAATAACTGATGCAGGCATTGAGCCAGGTTCTGGTATTGGTAATATGCAAGGATCTTTAAATAAAGATACTATAGGTGTTAAAGTAATAGCTATTGGTATACCTACAGTAGTAGATACAGCGACTATTGTAAATGATACAATTGATATGATGGAAGATGCATTAAAAGATAAAACAGATGATGTTGGTCAAATAATGGGAATATTAAGTGATTTGGAACAAAATGAAAAACATATGTTTATAAAGGAAATTTTAAGCCCATTGTATGGCGAATCAATAGTTACTCCAAATGGAATAGATGAATTAATTGAGATTTTATCTGACATACTTGCTGAATCCATTAATAAAGCAGTGCATCCAGGCTATGAATTAAAATCGTAATAATATTGTAAAAATAAACAGTATTATTACGGAAACAATACACATATACATTAATATATTACTATTGAGAAAATATGTGGAGTTGATTGTTATGAAAAGACGTAGAAGAAATAAGAATGAAACAAAGTTTTATATGGTTATGTCAATAATATGCCTAGTTGTACTGTTTGCTGGATACAGCTACGTATATAAGCTTTCTGAAGCAAGAAAGACTGGTCAGGAAGTTACTACAATTTCATTTAATTATGATGGAGAGGAGGCTGCCAAACAATATAATGAGTTTTTCGATAAAGTGATGTCTTACTTCAATATATTTTTCGAAGAAACTTTTAAAGAATCAGATGATAGCAGCATAATAGTAGAACAAGATGAAGAAACAGCAAAAGAAGTTTATAAAATAATAGGTAACGAAGAAACAGCAAATGTAGATTTACCAATTTTTGATGAAAAAGAGTATGATTCTAGTCAATTAGTTGATACGGAAGTATATTTGGCAAGTAATCGTAAAGATGAATTTTTTAAAGTTATAGAATCTAGCACTACATCTAGAAGTAGTGTACCAAGGAAAATGTCTATAGATGCAGCTTCATTAAATAAAAATATTAATATTGTACTATATCATACTCATGGCACTGAATCATACCTTCCATACAAAGATTATAATTATCGTACGCAGGATGAAAATTACAATGTCATGGGTATAGGTAGTCAAATAACTACAAACTTAACTAATTATGGTCTTAATGTGACCCATTTAAAGGATTATAATGATTACCCTGATTATAATTCATCTTATGCAAATTCAAATTATGCTGTAAAGCAAGTATTGTCTAACAGCAAGAAAAACTTGATAATAGATTTACATAGAGATGGAGCTGAAGAAAACTCAAGTTATGAAGATTTCTTGTCAAGGGTTAAGACCATAGATATAAATGGAAAGTCTGCAGCAACTTTTACATTGGTTATAGGAGATAAAAATGGCAACTTGACAGAACTTAAAAAAGCAGCACAAACTTTATATGATACTGCAAATGAAATGTATCCTGGTCTTTGTAGAGAAATAGTAGTAAGATCCGGTGCTTATTTCAATCAATATCTATCTGATTACGCTATTCTATTAGAGGCAGGAAGCACTTTAAACCATGTGGAAGAAGTACAATACACAGCAGATTTATTATCTGAAATATTGTGTGAAACAATTGTAAAAATTAATAATTAATGCTTTAAATATTACATAATCTTTGGTATAATACCCTATAACACTTGTAACACAAAGAATAGGGAGGTTTAACTTAACTTGGATAGAAAAAAATATATAAGAAACTTTTCCATAATAGCTCATATAGATCATGGTAAATCAACGTTGGCAGATAGATTAATTGAAAATACAGGGCTTTTATCACATCGTGAAATGCAAGAACAAGTTTTAGACAACATGGACTTGGAAAGAGAAAGAGGTATTACAATTAAACTTCAAAATATAAGCCTTTTATATAAAGCTTTAGATGGGCATGAATATATTTTAAATTTAATAGATACTCCTGGCCATGTGGATTTTAATTATGAGGTTTCAAGAAGTTTAGCAGCTTGTGAAGGAGCTGTTTTAGTTGTAGATGCAGCACAAGGAATAGAAGCTCAAACATTAGCAAATGTGTACTTAGCATTAGATCAAAACCTTGAAATCGTACCTGTAATAAATAAAATTGATTTACCTAGTGCCAGACCTGAGGAAATAAAACAAGAAATAGAAGATGTAATTGGACTTGATTGCGAAAATGTACCTCTTATATCTGCTAAAGATAATATAAACATAGATCAAGTCTTAGAAGCAATTGTTAAGCTTGTTCCTCCTCCAACAGGAGATGAAGATTCACCTCTTAAAGCATTAGTTTTTGATTCATACTATGACAGTTATAAAGGTGTTATAGCATTTATAAGAATCAAAGAAGGACAAGTGAAAAAAGGTGATAAAATAAAAATGATGGCAACAGGCAAAACTTTTGATGTTACTGAAGTAGGTATTATTTCACCAACCCAGAAACCTGTACCTGCATTATATTCAGGAGATGTAGGGTATTTGTGCGCTAGTATGAAAGAAGTTAGAGCATGCAATGTAGGTGATACTATAACTCTCGCAGATAATCCTGCAAAAGAAGCACTACCAGGATATAAAAAGGTTACATCAATGGTATTTTGTGGAGTTTATCCTGCTGAAGGAGAAGACTTCAATGAAGTTAGAGATGCTCTTGAAAAATTACAAGTAAATGATGCATCACTTACTTTTGAACATGAAACTTCAGTTGCATTAGGATTTGGATTCAGATGTGGATTCTTAGGACTTTTGCATATGGAAATTATACAGCAAAGATTAGAAAGAGAATTTAATTTAAACATAATTGCTACAACACCAAGTGTTATATATAAAGTATATAAAACGGATGGAGAAATGATGATTCTTCAAAATCCTACTAATATGCCACCAATGCAAGAAATAGAATACATGGAAGAACCTATGGTCGATGCATCAATAATGTCACCGACAGATCATGTTGGTGCAATTATGGAACTTTGTCAAAATCGTAGAGGAACATTTATAAATATGGAATATATGGAAGCAACAAGAGTTATATTGCATTATAGATTACCTTTAAATGAAGTTATTTATGACTTCTTTGATGCTCTTAAATCAAAAACAAGGGGCTATGCATCCTTAGATTATGAGTTAAATGGATATGAACGTTCTGAACTTGTAAAAATGGATATACTCATTAATGGAGAATTAGTGGATGCTTTTTCAATTATAGTTCATGAAGATAAAGCATATGAAAGAGGAAGAGGCATAGTTGAAAAGTTGAAAAAAGTAATTCCTAGACATTTGTTTGCTGTTCCACTTCAAGCATCAGTAGGCAGTAAAATTATAGCAAGAGAAACTGTTAGCGCACTTAGAAAAGATGTATTAGCTAAGTGTTACGGCGGAGATATAACAAGAAAGAAGAAACTTCTTGAAAAGCAAAAAGAAGGAAAGAAAAGAATGAGACAAATCGGTAGTGTAGATGTTCCTCAAGAAGCATTTTTAGCAGTTTTAAAATATGATGAAGATTAAATAAAGATTAAATAAAGATAAAATAAATGATAAAATCTTAAAGTATGCACATACTTTAAGATTTACTTTTATATAATTATATTTATATAATTTGCTTTATTTAAGTTTTCATTTTGAAATGTATATAATAATAAAATATAATTAATTATATATACTATAAGTGGAAGTATTTAATAATATAAATTTATAAATAAAGAGGAGGTATATTTTGAAAAAAGGATTAATTGCAGTAATTGTAATTTTAGTTATAATTGGTGTTATAGTTGCAACTGTTTTTGGAAGTTATAACTCATTAGTAGCATTAGATGAAGGTGTAAACACACAGTGGGCAAATGTAGAAAGTAAATTGCAAAGAAGATTTGATTTAATACCTAATTTAGTTGAATCTGTAAAAGGTGCAATGGCACAGGAGCAAGAAATTTTTACAGCAATAGCAGATGCAAGAGCAAAGATGGCAGGAGCACAAAGTACAACTGAAAAAGTAGAAGCTTCAAACCAATTAGAAGGTGCTTTAGGAAGATTGCTAGTTGTTGTTGAAAATTATCCAGTATTGAAATCTAATGAAAATGTAACAGCGCTTATGGATGAATTAGCAGGTACAGAAAATAGAATATCTACAGAAAGAGATAGATATAATGAAGTAGTAAGACAATATAATTCAGCAATAAGAAGTTTTCCAAAAAATATATTAGCTGGCATGTTCGGTTTTGAACAAAGACCATATTTTGAAGCAACTGAAGGTGCAGAAACAGTGCCGGAAGTAAATTTTGATTAAACTTTAGGAAGTAGGTAAATATGGGAAAGAAAATATTGCCATTAACTATAATTATTTTAATTTTATTCACTAGTGTATTAACTTATGGACAAATAGCAATGCCTGAACCTACAAAAGTATTTTATGTAAATGATTTTGCAAATGTAATAGATGAAAATGTAGAAGCAAGCATTACTAAAGTAAATCTTAATTATGAAAAAACAAGTGAAAAACCTCAAATAGTTGTCGCTACTGTACAAAATATGCAAGGGCTAGATGAAAATAAATATGCAACAGATTTATTTGAAAAATGGCAAATAGGAAATAAAGAGTTTAATAATGGTATATTGATTCTTCTTGCTATAGAAGAAAGAAGAATTAAAATAGAAACAGGTTATGGCTTAGAAGGAGCAATAACTGATGCAGAAGCTGGTCGTATACTTGATTCCTCTACAGCATACCTTTCACAAGGCGATTATTCAAAAGGAATTGAAAATATATTTTTTCAAATTGCTAAAAGAGTAAATCAGGAATATGAGTTTGATGAAGCTGTAATATTTGAAAACATGGAAGTACAAGAAGTAACCACTCAAAACCAATTTGGATTATTCGATATAATTAAACCTATATTAGTAATACTCCTATTAGTATTTCTGGGAGGATTTGGTGGCGGACCAGGCAGAAGAGGAAGACGAAGAGGCTATTATATTCCACCTACAATATTTAGAGGAGGCGGTGGCTCTGGAGGATTCGGAGGAGGCTTTGGAGGCGGCGGAAGTTTTGGCGGCGGCGGCGGCTCAGGTGGCGGCGGAGCTGGAAGAGGCTTTTAAATAATTAAGAATGCAGAATCATAAAATAAAAACTTAGGAAATAAAGTATTCCTAAGTTTTTCCATTTTGTTAATTTTAATTTAATTTAGATTTTAAAATAATGAAGTAGCTTTATTATATAACATTTGTATTATGAATCTTTTTCAATTCTGCATTTTGCATTCTCAATTCTGCATTGCATTAAGAGATTTTACCTAGGAAAAGTATTTCTTCTGTATCTGTGTTTGTTATGCATAAGCCTTTCTCTTCCCAATTTGATGAACCAAGATAACCTAATTTTTCATCCCATGCATCATCGTATTCTTCTTTTGTAACTTGTTCACCATCAATAAAATATTCTATTTCAGAATCAATAAGTTTTATTCCATCAGCAGGTGCAACATAATCATATTCTTCATCTTCTTCATATGAATAATCATCATATTCATCATAACTTTCATAACTAGATGTATCTTTATCATATTCTATATCAGTATATAAATAACCGTAATTAATCAAATTATATAAGCATTCATACATTTCATCCATATTGTAATCGTTAACATATGCTTCACTAAGTTTGGAAAAGAAATCTAAGATTTCTTGACTTTTAACCTCATATGTAACCCTGTCTTTAGTGTAAAGCATTTCTTTAAAGTCTCCACTTTCATTTGTTATAGTTATTTTCATTAAACGAGTCCCCCTTTAAGAATTTACTAAAATATTATTTGTAAAATATATTATGTATTTTGGATTTTAGCATAAAAATTAAAAATATACTATTTAAAATGGATAATTTAAACAAATGATATGCACATAAATTAAAAAATATGTCGCATATTATCAAATGCGACATATTTTGGACTTTAAATAAATACTTTTATAATTTGTAATTTAAATTAATATTTCATTTGGATGGTTTATTTCTAATATTTTAGTGTTGTTATTCTTTGTTGCTTGAGTTTCAATAAAATCTTTTGTGGTATTAAAATCATCCCAAAAGTGCATTGGTATAAAAATTTTTGGTGCTAATTTTTCAATAAAATAATCTCCACCGCATAAAAAGTTTTCTTCAAGTCTTTTATCAACAGGGAAAAAAGCTATATCAATTGGTAAATTAATTTTAATAATATCATTTATAATATTTTTAAAAGATGTTTCCATCTCCTCTTCTTCTGAAGGCGTATCATCATTCCATTTCCACCAATTTAAATCTCCTGCATAAAAGATATTTTTATCTTCAATATTAATCATAAAACTAACGCCCGCATCAGTAGAGCCAAAAGTGTTAATTTTTAAATTATTAATTAAAACTTCTTGATTTTGCTTCATAAAATGGCAATTATTTATTTGCTTATATATTTTAATGTCATCGCTAAGAATATAATAAGTATCCTTCTTATTTGCATTCCAAGTCAATATTTCGTCGCTAAAGTGATCATTGTGGCTATGTGATGCAAATATATAAACATATTTATCTGATTGAAAAATTCGACTTAAAAGCTCTTTAAAATCAAAATCAAAATTATTTTGGTGTTTTTTTGATTTGAAATAATCAAATATTAAAAAAGAATTTTTAGTTTCGATAATGAAACAGCTGTGATGAATATAGTAAATTCTCAAATTATCAACTCCATAAATTTATTTGTCGTAACAATACTCATGAATAATTGTACTCATTAAAGAAAAACTAATTATAGTTTATTGTCAAATATATTATATCACACAGGTTAAATTTGTAAATATTATAATAATTTAAAATAATGTTTGTAATTAACAATCATTTGTAGTATAATGAGAAGTTAATAAAATTAGTAAACGAGGATGATAAAATTAATGAAAATTGAAAATGTAAATTTGAATGAAAACATTCAAAAAGCTTTAGATGAAATGGGTTTTGAAAGCAGTACCCAGATTCAGCAAGAAGCTATACCAGTAATACTTGAAGGAAAAGATATAATTGGCCAATCAAATACTGGAACAGGTAAAACGGCAGCGTTTGGAATACCTATTCTAGAGAAAATAGATAAAGATTTGAAACTTCCACAGGCTATAGTTCTTTTACCTACAAGGGAGCTTGCAGTGCAAGTTGCAAACGAGTTTAGAAAAATCGGGAAATATATGGATGGCATTAAAACTGTCAGCGTCTATGGTGGTGCTGATATTAAAGATCAAATCACAAAACTTAAGAACGGCGCACAAATCATAGTCGGAACTCCTGGCAGAATCATAGACCTAATAGACAGAAAAGTAATTAAACTAACTGAATTAAAAGTAGCAGTTTTAGATGAAGCCGATGAAATGTTAAAGATGGGTTTCAGAGAAGATATTGAATTAATACTTAATGATGTTAATCATACAACTCAAACTCTTTTGTTCTCTGCTACTATTCCAGAAGGAATAGCTAAAATAATTAAGAAATTCCAAAAAAATCCTGTAATCATTAAAACAATGAGAGAAGGAATTACAGCTAAAGAAGTTAAACAAAGTTATTTTCTAGTAAAACATAATGATAAAGTGGAAGCACTTACTAGAATTATAGACACATATACACCAAAATTAACTTTAATTTTCTGTAATACTAAAAAAAGTGTTGATGATTTATATGATGTATTAACTGAAAAAGGATATAACTGTGATAAAATTCATGGCGACATAAAACAATCTCAAAGAATTGATACTTTAACTAGATTCAATAATGGTGTAATTGATGTTTTAATTGCAACAGATGTTGCAGCTAGAGGTCTTGATATTAAAGAAGTTGAAGCTGTTGTAAACTTTGAAGTACCAGGAAAAGAAGATTATTATGTTCACCGTATTGGAAGAACAGGCAGAGCTGGTAGAGAAGGTGCATCTTATACACTCGCTTCAAGTAAAGAAATTAAGAAAATTGAAAATATCGAAAGATATACTAAAAAATCAATAAGAAAAAGAGCAGTACCAACTGTTGAAAAAGTAAATGAAGTCAAAGAAGATAAATTTATTAGAAATATAATAGATGTTATTGAAAGTGAAGACCTTGGAGAAAACAGAGTACTTGCAAGTAAACTTATCGAAAAAGGGTATGATTCTGAAACTTTAATAGCTGCAATGATTAAAAAACTTGTTAAGTTTAATTCATCTGCAGATAGAGATTTAAATGATACAATTCCTGAAAGAAAGAAATTCGAAAGAGCAAAAGGTGCTCCAAGAGATATTGGAAATACAGTAAGATACCATGTTAACCTTGGTAAAAAGCAAGGAATAAGACCTGGTGACATTCTTGGTGCTATTGCAGGAGAATGTGATATACCTGGTTCTGACATAGGAGCTATTGAAATACTTGAAAACTATTCATTCTTTAATGCTGCAGTAGAACATAAGGATGCAATACTTGGCAGAATGGAAGGCGCTCAAATAAAAGGTAAAGATGTAATAATAGAAGTTTCTAAAGAAAAGAAATCAAAAAGCGGAAGTGAAGACAGAGGATATAGATTTAAAAAGGATCAAGATTCTTCATACCCAAGAAAAAATCAAAGTTTTAGAAAAAAATATTAAAAAGCTATTGACAAAGCAAATGCAAGAGGAATATAATCTATAAAATAATAAACTATGATGGATCGAGTAAAACAGATACAATATTCAAGAGAGGGATGCAAATGCTGAGAGCATTCTATTATATGACTGTTTGAAAACTAATCCGGAGTTAAATCTGAAAACCTGAAGTATAGTTCAGACATAAGGATTTGGTATGGATGCCTTAAATCTATTGAGAAGTAAGTAAGGTGGAACCACGATTTGATCTCTCGTCCTTAAACACATAGTGTTTAGAGACGGGAGTTTTGTTATATAAAGAAGTAAAAATGGAGGAGTAATATTATGATTAAGCTAACATTGCCTGACATGAGTGTCAGAGAATATGAAAATGCAATTAAAGCTATTGATGTAGTTAAAAGCATTAGCGAAGGATTGGCAAGAAGTGTTGTTGGAGCAAGTTTTAATGGAAAAACAATAGGTCTTCAAGATACAATAAATGAAGACGGAAGCATTAAATTCCTTAAGTTTGAAGATAAAGATGGCAAAAATATTTTTTGGCATACTTCATCACATATATTAGCTCAAGCAATAAAAAGAATATGGCCAGAAGCAAAACTTGCTATAGGACCATCAATTGACAATGGATTTTATTATGATATTGATTTAGAATACAGATTAGTTCAAGAAGACTTTGAAAAGATAGAAAAAGAAATGAAGAAAATTGTTAAAGAAGGTCTTGAACTTGAAAGATTTGAACTTCCAAGAGAAGAAGCAATTAAATTCATGGAAGAAAAAGAAGAACCATATAAAGTTGAATTAATAAAAGATCTTCCTGCAGATGCAGTTATATCATTTTATAAACAAGGTGATTTTGTAGATTTATGTGCTGGACCACACCTTGAATCAACTAAGAAACCAAAAGCAATTAAATTGTTAAGTATAGCTGGAGCATATTGGAGAGGCAATGAAAACAACAAGATGCTTCAAAGAATATATGGTATTTCATTTGAAAAAGCTAAAGATTTAGAAGAATACATCCATATGATGGAAGAAGCTAAAAAGCGCGATCACAGAAAACTTGGTAAAGAATTAGATTTGTTCTTTATGTCTGAAGAAGGACCTGGATTCCCATTCTTCTTACCAAAAGGAGTGGTAGTTAAAAATGAGCTACTTAAATACTGGAGAGAAGTACACAAAAAAGCAGGTTATGTAGAAATTGAATCTCCATTAATATTAAGCAAACATCTTTGGGAAAATTCAGGACATTGGGACCATTACAAGGATAACATGTATACAGTTAAAATAGATGATGAAGATTTCTGTATCAAGCCTATGAACTGTCCTGGAGGAATGATGGTTTATAAAAATTCTATGCATTCTTACAAGGATTTCCCAATTAAAGCAGCAGAAATAGGAAGAGTACACAGACATGAATTATCGGGTGCACTTCATGGCTTGATGAGAGTTCGTGCTTTCACTCAAGATGATGCTCATATATTCATGCTTCCTGAACAAATAAAGGATGAAATTAAAGATGTTGCAAACTTAATAGATGGAATGTATAAAACATTTGGATTCACTTATCACGTTGAACTTTCAACAAGGCCTGATGATTTCTTAGGAGAAATAGAAGATTGGGATATGGCAGAAAATTCATTAAAAGAAGCTCTAGAAG
>Ga0074193_1002451_pt1 | contig 16784 bp, 17 predicted proteins | sample EPASupsiteHSE605_FD_64523 | JGI IMG/M metagenome (GOLD analysis project Ga0074193, IMG submission 64523) | Bioremediated contaminated groundwater from EPA Superfund site, New Mexico - Sample HSE6-05 | ecosystem: Environmental > Aquatic > Deep subsurface > Groundwater > Contaminated ... | reverse complement strand
GCCACCTTTTTACCTCCTGTACATCAACCGTTCTGTTGTGTCAATTGTACAAGATTTTTTTAAAAGTGGCTCAATATTTTCCGAGCGTTTTTACCCTAAATGGTTCACTTTTATTTTAGCGTTTATAGAAGGGCTGATTGAAGAAAAACATACAAATATGGTTCTTTAAGTTCAATAGGACAAAACCAAAAGGCAGTGAAAGAATAAATAATTATCCCTGCTAAAGTCCAACCGATAGCTTTCATCCAATAGGTCTTTTGGATAGCAAAATCATCAGCAGCTTCTTTAAAATTAGTAGTGTGCTGAGTAACACCTACTTCCGCAGCGGCCTTTTTTACTGCATTAAGAGTTTCTTCAATGGTTTTTTGTGCATTATCACGATCTACTTCAGCTTGTTTTTGCAAATTGTAAAACTCATCTAAAGCTTCACGCGCTTTTCGTTGAAGCGCATCGTAATCAGTACCAGATTTCACACAATAAGCTACAACTGGAGATATTATAGAGAACCAATTTGGATAATTATTGATTATATTATCAATTAATGATTGTCGAGTTTGAGGTCCTTGCACAGCAGAAAATGATTTGATTTGGTTTATTAGTCCTATGAATTGATTCATTGCTTCAGTGATTCTTTTGAGCTGACTTTCAGGTACGCGAGTTATATCAATATCTTCTAATCCTTTGAATAGGTTTATAGTAGTTTCAAAATCATTTTCTGCGCTTGCAAAATTCAGGTCAACGCCTAAGTCATCTCTACGTATCAAATCTTTAGCTTGTAACTTAGAAATTGACTCTAATAAGGTGTTAAAACTTTTTAATGCTTCTAGTGATACTTGTATTGGCATAATTTTTACCCCTAAAATTTATTCTTCAAAATTGCTCATTCAATTAAATCTTTTGCTGAATCACCTTAACGAACATGATTATTGCTGTTAGACGCAATAGCGAATACAATTTGTTTAGTTAGGCTAAATATTTTGTCAGCAGACACTTTATTTCCAATAAATCAATACTATATATCATAAAGCGGTGAAACATTAAGGTGATTTCTCAAAGAAGACGATGCCGAGAAAGATGAAACTAGCAACTGATTAAACAAGATTAAACTCTGTGGTATGTGTGCATTTTATCAAGGCTTGAAAGGGCAGAACCTAAAGATGACGAATTAATAAAATTTATATATTCGGAGCGTGAAACTCCAGAATATTGATAAACGGCACCGTTTTTGAATTCAATCTCTAAAATATTATTTTCCCAACCCACGCTTGTAATGCGACTTGATGATACCGGCTGACGATTCATTATAATTACCTCCTTTCGAACCGATTATAACACTCTGATACATAAACGCTAGTTACAAATAGGTAAGAATGTAACGCGTTTAGTAAAAAATTAAGGAAGAGGACGTGAGAGTAAGAAAAACATTCTTAAATAACTTAGAAGGCTGTCTTTGGTTAATGGCATATTATATGAATTAAACCTTATTTTGAATTATTTAAGCTGCATAAGCGTAAATAAGGTCGGAAGAACATTTTCAGAAAGTAAGTTTACTAGAATATCTTTACCAAATTCTTGCAGCCCGTTGATTATTTTTGATGCTCTCAATGCAGCCAATTGTGACTCGGGTCTTTCAATAATTAGATCTGGGAAAGTGGACTTTAATGTTTGCTTTTGTTCAGAAGTTAAATCATCAAACATATCAACCATTTCATCTGCGGCTTTTAGGAATTTACTAGTCCAGGGATAGGGTTCTCCGCAGTTATGACAATATGCAGGAACTATAAAGATATCATTCATAAATGTCTTATGTAAGGTTGTGTGTGGTTCTATTCCTAGTAGCTCATTTCCGGAAGTTCTATTAATAAAGGTTTTATAAAAAGAACCTACAATTGTTGCTTCACAACTTGGACATTTAATGATAGTTGCGTCACCACAACTTGGGCAAAAATTCTTATGTTCTGCTGGCTTGTCGCTATAACAAGTTGTTATAACATGTCCATTTTTACAAATTTGGGCAATGTCGTGAGAGTAATCTGACATAAATATTCCTTCCTTTCGTTTAAACTAAGAAAATTTAACTACAAATTTTCTTTCAATGCAACTGTTGTTATTCCTTCCACTATTGAACTAACTATAGCTAAAGAGGCGGATGAGCCTAAAGTTAGTAATTTATCTTTTGTTTTACTCCAAGATGTTTGGTCACGAACGGCGTCAAGATAATCATGCCCTGCATTTGTCATTCTTTCTATGGGAAAAAGTGGATAACCGAATCCAATAATACAGGGCCCTAAAACTATAAAGCCAGCATCACTCAACATTTCTAGATGCTCAGCAATTTTAGTCATGTATTCTATGTCACCTGAAAAAATATCAGAAGCGTAGGCTCCTCCATACGGTATTTTTTCGATTTCAAATAAAATTTGCCTAAATAAATCAAAATCTTTCTGCAACAAAATCACAACCTTTCAAAACTAATCAGGATGGAGGACTGAAGTTATGTGTGACGATTATAAAAAGTGCATTGTAAAGTATGCAAAATATGAAGCGGAACATGCTAAAAAAGCAATAAATACAGAAAAAGAACAAGTTTGCATAAATCCAGATTCATATATTGCAAAAGGAATCAAATATCAAACCACATTATTACATCGAATTCTAGAAGAGTTAAAGAAAGCCAATGCAAATTGATGCACCAGCTTTCTAAAATTAAAATCCTAAAACATCGTACTTTTGTTTTAACCTATCGAATCCGATAAGAGACCATTGGTGAGAATGATTTTCTTTAACATTACTTAGAAGTTCTTCAACAAAGGCATGGAGATGATAGAAGAAACTCTCTAATTCATCATTGCTATCCTCAAATTTTGAATAGTATATCGATTCCGCAAGACCACATTTTGCTAATGCTGCACTAGCGTATACAGATGCTAAAGTTTCGTTCTTCTTATCAGATGTGATTATGTCATAAGCGTCTTGAGCTAGTGACATCGTATCCTTTGTAGCGAATTTGATAACACTCATGCTTTTAATCATATAGTCACCTCAGTATAAATTAGTGTTCGGTGTCTTTTGGCGGATTAGGATCATTGCCATAACTGTCTTTAGAACGAATTTGTCCATTTTTACCTTGTATGATTAGTTCGCTATGTTGGTTGATTGCTATATTTCTCGCATAATTAGCAGCATCTTTTTGATTGTCAAAAATTTTTGTTGCGCGCTGGCCATTTTCAGGTTGGACGACCCAGTTTTTACCATGAGGTGAAACCCATTGATTTTTACCCATAATAGTTATTCTCCTTTCTAAAAGCATATATATTCGATAAACACAATAAACAGATGTTCATGTGATGAAAATCTATATATTGTGCAAAGCACTTAAAATTACATATATTATACAGCGTATATAGTATTATTATCAAGCAATGATTTTGAAAAAATATTTTTACAAAAATATGTTCGACATTATAAATATCGAAAACTGAGACGATCTAAAAACAAGCACATTAAAGAAAATGACTTCGAATTTAGGTATTAGTGTAAAAGATTTAATTAAATAGGTAGGGTAGAATGTAATGTCAGTTAGTATTGAGCAGCATATTGTTTGCGGAAAGTTTATTGAGGTTGAAAAAACATATCTGGATGAGCCACAAGAAAAAGATACTTGCGACTGATCAACTCCTACAAAGGGCATTTGTCTCTTTGGGTTTGAGTGCGCGCAGTCGTGACAGGATAATTAAGGTGTCACAAACAATTGCAGACTTAGAACACAGTGATGTAATAAATACCTTTCATTTGGCCGAGGCAATTGAACTGAGGACTATTTCGAAGGGATAATAAGTAAAGTAGTTATTACTTTTGTGAGTTCTTTAATTGCAGATAAGATAAAATTGTTTCATAGGCTACTGTTTTTCGATATAGAGATAAATTGTCAATAATATAACATTATTCCTAATTGTAATCTTAGGAGTGTATGTTATAATTAATATTTATAGAGACTTATATATTTTATCTGGGGGGAATTTATTCTATGAATATTTCAAAACGTGTACAAGCTTTAACAACGTCTCCAATTAGAAAACTTGCGCCTTATGCGGTAGCTGCCAAAGCAAAAGGAAAGAAGGTTTACCATTTAAATATTGGTCAGCCGGACATTGAGACACCAGCACAGTTCATGGACAGCATCCGCGCCTTTAACGAAAAAGTCGTTGCTTATGGCAACTCTCAAGGCGAAACTTTCCTCTTGGATGCCATAAAGAAATACTACGAAGAATGGGACATGAATTATAATACATCTAATATCTACATCACTAATGGTGGTTCTGAAGCGCTGATGTTTGCAGTGATGACACTTTGCGATCCTGGAGACGAATTAATGGTTTTTGAACCATATTATGCTAACTACAACAGCTTTGCCAGGACTTTTAATGTAAAGATTAATGCTGTTCCTACCAGCGCGGAAACAGGCTACCATTTGCCGAGCGAAGAGGAAATTGAAAAGCATATTACACCTAAAACAAAGGCAATCCTTGTATCAAACCCGGGAAATCCAACAGGTGTTGTCTATACGGAAGAAGAAATGCAAATGCTTGCCAGTCTTGTTCTTAAACATGACATGGCACTTATTGCCGATGAAGTGTATCGTGAGTTTGTCTACGATGGCGACTATAAGAGCTTTGGGACAATGCCTGAGCTTGATCAGAACCTCGTGATTGTAGATTCTGTGTCCAAACGTTACAGTGCCTGTGGTGCTCGTATTGGCTGCATCATAAGTAAAAATGAAGAATTCTGCAAACAAATCATGAAATGCTGCCAAGCTAGATTATGCAGTCCTATGTTGGAACAAATCGGCGCTGCTGGCTTATATACGACGCCAAAATCTTATTTAGAAGAAGTAAATCAGGAATACAAAAAACGCCGTGACACTATTGCCGGTGCTTTGGCAAAAATACCAGGACTTATTTCCTCCAATCCTAAAGGTGCCTTTTACGTTATGGTAAAAATGCCTGTGGATGATGCCGAGAAATTTGCTATTTGGATGTTGGAAAACTTTGACGTTGACGGTGAAACCGTTATGTTTGCTCCTGGTAATGGATTCTACGATACTGAGGGCTGTGGCGTAAATGAAGCCCGCCTGGCTTATGTTTTGAAAAGCGAAGACTTGGAAAAAGCAATTTCCATTCTTGCGGCTGGACTAAAAGCTTATCCTGGAAAAACAAACTAAGACTAGAATGGTAAATGTGATTTTGAAAATGTAATAAAAACAGCAGCATCCATTATACTGGATTCTGCTGTTTTTGTATTTGAATGTCAAAATGAGGTAGTGAAGATTAAAACAATAAAAATAAAATTAGGGTTTTGCTTATTCATATTGACCAATCAAATTTAACAAGGTAAACTTGTATAGATTATACCTATATAGCTTGCAAAGGTGGATGAAAATTGCTTAATTGTACAACCAAAAAGTCTAACATAGAGGATGTCTTAAAGGCTGTTCATGTACTGGAAAACATTTATGATGTCGTCAGAATAGTCGATCCTGTGCAAAATCGAGTAATTTATTTGGAAACCAAGAATATTCCGCTTACCTACAGCGAAGAATCTTGTTATGGATTTTGGGCAAGAAACCATTTTTGCGAAAATTGCATTTCACTTAGGGCAGTAACAGAACTTGATACCTTTGTTAAATTTGAAGTAATTAATGAACGCATTTATATGATTACCGCCAGTCCTGTAGAACATCAAGATGGACACTATGCGATAGAAATGTTAAATGATATTACTGATAAAAGTATCCTTGAAAGTATCGTTGGTAGAGATAAAAAAGACTTTACCAGTTTCGTTCTCAAATTTAATGATGCTTTGGTCCGAGATGAACTGACGCAGCTTTTTAATCGGCGCTATATAAATGAAAGATTGCCTGTAGAGATTTTTCACGGCGTGGCTAAGAAAAAGAGTACAACATTGATCATGGTTGATATAGATGAATTTAAAAAAATTAACGATCAACATGGCCATATTGCAGGCGACATGATTTTGCAAGAGTTTGCTAAGCTGTTGGCAAAAGATTTACCTAGCACGGATGATTGGGTAGCTCGCTATGGTGGGGAAGAGTTCTTATTTTGTCTGCATGATTCTGATGCGAGCGAGGCAATGAAAGTAGCTGAACAAATTCGTATGTTGATAGAAAATACTCAATTCGCGATTCCAAATGGAACTGTTAATATTACCTGCAGTCTGGGAGTATGCACAGCTAGTGGTGAGATGAATATGCAAGAATGGATAGACGCTGCCGACAGAAAGCTTTACTTGGCAAAGGCAAATGGTGGCAATAAAGCTTTCTGATATTAAGCATGATCATATAATAGATAATATATTTATGAAATAAAAAAATAGACAGCTAAACTATTAAATTAGTGTAGCTGTCTATTTTGCGCAATATAGGTTGTAATCAATTGGTTATATTTTTAAATGAAGCAAAATTGCCTATGTAACCAACCAGAAAAGCTCAGATAGTTTTTCTCTTGAAGAAAAATTGTAGAATATTACTACCAAAGTTGGAAGTTATCAGCCCAAGGATTATTATGCCGCAGCCAAGCCATTGTATTGGCATCAGTTGCTCGCCTAAGACGGCTCGCGCTGTAATAAGACCTGTTATAGGTACCAAAAGTGACAGTGGGGCAACTTTGCCAGCCGGATATTTTGAAAGCAAGAAACTCCAAAGGCCGAACCCGAATAACGTTGCCAGGAAAGATAGATAGAGGATGGCAAAAATAGACTGACCGCTTAAACCAAGAACTATGTTTAAGAGTGTTTCCGGCGAATCCAGGATTAGTGCAAAAATGAAGAGCGGTAAGGGTGGAACAAGGCTTGACCAGACGACTAAACCGAACATATCTATAGTTTTACCTTGCGCAGCAGCTTGTTTCGATGCAAACCTTACTATAATGTTGGAAATACCCCAAAAAGCTGCAGCCAGAAGTGTCAAAAATAATGCTCCAAGCGGGAGTGATGACATTTGACCAGACCCGATGTTGCCGCTAATGAAGAAAAGACCGATAGCAGATATTATAACACCCAATGCATGGAATATTCTCAGATGCTCCTTCAACAAAACAGCTGCAAAGATAAGCGTAAAGAATACTTGTGATTGCAGAATAACTGAAGATGTGCCAGCTGGCATACCAATATTCATCGCATAAAACAAACAGGAAAACTGACCAACCCCTACAGCCATGCCATAAGCAATAATATATTTCCAACCAATATCAGGACGTTTGACAAAAAATATTGCTGGCACAGCAGCAAAAGTGTAGCGTAGGGCGACCAATAACATGGGGGGGAGACCGGCAAGTCCTAATTTTATGACAGTAAAGTTCGCTCCCCAAACAATGACAACCAGTAAAGCAAGTATCAAATCACGCCTTTTCATAATTCCCTCATTAACTCCTTATAATGTATAAATATTTACTGCTTTCGTTAAAAAATTTCTCTTAGTAATTCATAAAGTGACAATTGGCATAGATAAAAGAATAACATCATAAGTGTAAAAAAACAATAGCTTTATGCATTAAAATTATAAATATACGCATATTATGCTTAAGTATAAAGCATACGTTGTGAAAATACAAAAATATCCTTGACCAATTTACTGGCAAGGATATTTTTAAGCACTAGTTTTTAAGCAGTTCATCTTTTAACTTATAATATTCTATTGAGAAATAAGGCGAGAGCTGTGCTTCGCGGTGGTCATAACCGTAGGCACGACGGCTGAGGCTTATAATCGGAGGAGCCTGAATTCTTTTTGCCACTGCAAACCCACTGAAAAGTTTCCACCAACGCTCTAAATCATCTATAAAGGCTTTGTTAGTTGGGAAAGATTTCGAAATAATTCCATTCTGGCAGCCAATTACCTCTTCTATAGTTCCTTCCTTATACCAACGCAGGATATCACGGGGAGAAGCTTTATCCCATCTTTCAATAAAGGCTCTGAACAAATAATCGTGATATTCATAAACAATAGGATCTCCTCCGACACCAACAGTTTGTTCTGGTGATAGTTCGGCACTTGGAGAAATAGTAAAAATGTCATCAGGTATTACTTTTCGCTCAAAAATTTTGTCATTAAGATAATGAGCAAGTTCATAAACCTGATTTTTCCATAAGTCACCGATCATTGCTAAGACACCAGTCAAATCACCATAAAAAGTTGCATAACCAACGGTAATTTCTGCTTTATTGGAGTTGCAGGAAAAGGCGCCGCCAAAGGCAGAGGCCAAGGCTGCCAGGATACGTGTACGATCACGCGCTTGAATATTTTCGCACGCAAGTGCGGAGAGTTCTAATGAAAAGGTGGTATTTGAATCATAATTATGTATTGGTGTCTGTGTTAATTGTGCAGTTGTGTGATCAAAACTTTCCTGAATCGGCATAATACAATAATTACATTTTAGTGCTTTAGCAATCATCAAGGCCAGATTTTTAGTTAAAGGTGAATTATATTTTGATGGCATATTAACTAGTAGTACATTGGCAGGACCAAGCAAGTGGACATAAAAGGCAGCAGTTAAAGCGGAATCAATACCGCCTGAAACTCCTATGGTCATCTTTTTAATACCTATTTGGCCTAAAAATTTTCTTGTACCATAACTAATGGCATTATATATTTCTGCGATTTCACTATAATGATTGTGAATGTTGTTTTCAGTAGTCAAGTGCTTGGTGTCTGGGTCAAAATTAGTTTTCAGAAAATGTTCTTCATAGGCAGGGGAATCTGTTAATAATGTGCCATCATTTTGATAGGCACAACTGCAGCCGTCAAAAGTGAAAATATTTTTGCCATTATTTTGGACACCAACATTATTGCAATAAAGTAAAGGCAAGTGACACTCTTTGGCCTGTTCTCCAAAAATTTGATGCCTCTTTGGATTTTTTTGCAATGAAAATGGTGAACAGGATAAGTTACAAAGAATATCTGCGCCGTTCTTAGCTAGCAGCTTGGGTATATTGATAGAATAGTTTGTTGTCCAGCCATCTTCGCAGAGCATTATTCCGAGTTTAAAATTATGGTTGCGAATGGAGATGCTAATCGGTTTTACTAAATCCTCGATGGGCACAGCTAATTCTTCACGTAATTTGCGCAAACTGTGAAAGTATCTGCTGTCATCAAATTCTCTGTAATTTGGCAAAGAGGTTTTAACAATGAATGGATATGGCAGCGCGCCTCTCAGCAGTTTGCCATTTTGAGCTATAAATGCTGCATTATATTTACGTGCACGCCCATCTTCATTATGTTTATCTTTGTCCATAGCTATATTACCGAATATGACACAGATATTTTCTGTGGCAGCTATAATCTGGTTGCCATATTCGATGCAGTCATCGAGAAAAGCTGGCTGTTCCCATAAATCTCCTAAGAAATAACCTGGGACTGCTAGTTCAGGCAGTATCAGGATGTCAATATTTTCTGTTTTAGCTTTATCAATTGCATCAATGATGGTAGCAAAGTTAATATCCGGTCTTCCCGGTATAACTTCAATCTGTGCACATGCAAACCTTACGGTCATGTTTTCTTAACACCTCTTTTAATTTTTCGGAATAATTATGTGCCAGCAATCTAAATGCTACACTTTTGAATGATGCGATAAAAATGAGGACAGATATAAACATTTACTTTTAATGAATAGCTTAAAATGATATGATAATTATTATACCAAAATACACTGTATTTTTCTATGAGATTAGTTTCTGAAATAAGAGGTGGCCTATGAAAATTAAAAAAACGAATGCGTCGCGTATTTTGGATAATATGAAAATTACCTATAGATTATTGGAATATGAAGTCGACGAAAATAATCTGGATGCTGTTCATGTTGCAAATACTGTTGGGATGCCTTGCTCGCAAGTTTTTAAAACCTTGTGTGTAAATGGAGATAAGACAGGCGTAATTTTTGCATGTATACCTGGGGACTATGAATTGGATTTGAAGGCATTGGCTAAAATCAGTGGCAATAAGCGGGCAGAACTTGTTTCACTAAAAGAAGTATTACCACTTACAGGTTATATACGTGGCGGCGTTTCTCCGCTGGGTGCAAAAAAGGCTTATCCTGTCTTTTTGGATGTTACGGCAAGTAACTGGGAAGAAATTGCCATAAGTGCAGGACAGAGGGGATTACAGATTATTCTTGCTCCATCTGCTCTCCAGGCGGCAACCAGAGCCAAGGTCGCAGCCTTAACCATGCAGAAGTGTTAGTGCTTCTAATTTATTGCAGTCTTAAGAGCTATATGCTATTATAGAAATGCTATTAACATGATTAGAAAGTAGGTATGTAGGCAATGTTATATACAAGTACTCGTGGGCAAACCGATATGGTTTGTTCTGCACATGCTATCACACGTGGCTTGGCTGATGACGGTGGTTTGTTTGTGCCACAAAAGTTTGCAACACTTACACTGGACGAAATCGTTGCAATGAGCGAATTGCCTTATGCTGAGCGCGCAGCTAAAATTCTATCTTTCTTTTTGACGGATTATACTGAAGAGGAACTTCTGGCTTGTACTTCTGCCGCATACTCTGAAGAGAGATTCAGTGGTTTTGCTGCTCCTTTGAAGCAAGTTAAAGACAAAATAGCTGTGCTTGAATTGTGGCATGGTCCCACATCGGCATTTAAAGATATGGCCCTGCAATTATTGCCGCATCTTTTAATGAAAGCTATTGAAAAAACCGGCGAGCAGAATGATATAGTTATATTGGTTGCCACATCTGGCGATACAGGCAAAGCAGCTTTGGAAGGTTTTGCTGATGTTAAAGGAACACAAATAATAATTTTTTATCCTGATGATGGGGTAAGCGATATCCAGAAGCGCCAGATGATTACGCAACAAGGCGGTAACGTTAATGTTATTGCTGTACATGGTAATTTCGATGACGCTCAATCTGGCGTAAAAGAGATTTTTTCTGATGAAAATCTGATAGAGGAGTTGAAAGAAAAAGGTTACGCTTTTTCTTCTGCTAATTCTATCAATTGGGGACGCTTAGCACCACAGATAGTGTATTATTTCAGTGCCTATGCTGATGCCGTTAAGGCTGGTCACATTGTTGCTGGTGAGGAAATAAATTTCTCCGTACCTACAGGTAATTTTGGTGATATATTGGCCGGCTATTACGCAAAATGTATGGGTTTACCGGTTCATCGCTTGATTTGCGCTTCTAATACCAATAATGTTTTATCTGTTTTCTTGAATTCTGGCAAGTATGATAGACGCCGTGAATTCCACAAGACGATATCGCCATCTATGGATATTTTAATATCCAGTAATCTTGAGCGCCTTCTTTACCAGATTACCGAAGAGGACGCAAGTAAAGTTGCTAATTGGATGAAAGAACTTAAAGAAGATGGTTTTTATGATGTCGGCGGCAAAGTTCTTGCAAAGATTCAGAAGACATTTTTTGGTACATGGGTAGATGAAATTGAAACCAAAGAAACGATTTGCAATGTTTTCAGGGATAAGAACTATTTGCTTGATCCTCATACGGCAGTAGCATGGAGAGCCTGTGAAAAGTACAGGATGCTTTCTTCGGACGAAAAGTATTGTATTGTTTTGTCAACAGCCAGCCCTTATAAATTTAACGTTTCTGTTTTGGACGCGATTAAACCAGACATTTCGGCTAAGGAGTTAGATCCTTTTGCAGCTTTGCATCTTTTATCAGAGGTTAGTGGTACTGTAGTCCCAAAACCGCTTGCGGAGTTAGAGCAAAAACCTATTTTGCATAATGAGCAAATTGAAAAAAATAAGATGAAAGAAACTGTCTTAAAAATTTTAAAGTTATAAAAGTTATATAGAAACAAATTAAATAGGAGCAAGTAACCTTCGATCGGTTACTTACTCCTATTTTTTGTCATTCTTAGCCTAATAGAGTTTTAAGCTCTGTCAGTTTTTCTTTGAATTTCTTTAACGTGTACTCGATTGGCATTGGTGTATTTAAGTCTACGCCAGCTTTTTGCAGCAAAGACAGTGAATAGTCGCTGCCGCCGGAACTCAAGAATTGTAAATATTGTTCTTTTGCCTTGGGTTTGTTTTGGAGAATTAAATCGGCAAAAGTTGTGGCCGCCGAATAACCTGTTGCATATTTATAAACGTAGAAAGGTGTATAAAAGTGAGGTATTCGTGACCATTCTGCACTGAGTTCCTGGTCTAAAGTTAACGATTCACCATAATACTTTTTGTTCAACTCAAGCCACAATTCTTCAAGATTTTTGGCAACAAGAGTTTTGCCAGCGCCAATTTCTTCATGAATACACTTTTCAAATTCGGCAAATTGTACTTGGCGATATACGGTAGTGCGAACTGCTTCCAAAAATTGGTTGAGAAGATATATTTTCTGATCCTTATCGGCTTTTTTAAGCATATGTTCTAAGAGTAGTATTTCGTTAGTTGTTGAAGCAACTTCAGCACAGAAGATAGAATAATCAGAGTTGATATATGTCTGATTTTTGCTGCTCAGGTAGCTATGCATAGCGTGGCCCATTTCATGAGCTATGGTAGAAACACTGTTGTAGCGCGGTTGATAATTCAAAAGCACGAAGGGGTGTACGCCATAAATTCCCCAGGAATAAGCTCCCGAGCGCTTCCCCTTATTTTCATAGATGTCAATCCAACCGGAGGAAAAACCTTCTGACAATTTCTCACAATAGGAGTCACCAAGAGGAGCAAGAGCAGCTTGCACGATTGTACAGACTTCAGGATACGTATAGGCGAAGGTATCAGCGTTTTCTTTCGCTAGAGAAACGTACAAATCGAAAGCGTGGAATTCGCTAAGAGAAAGTTTTTCCTTTTTCAATGCGATGTAGTCATGCAGAGGTTCTAAGTTGGTGTGAATGGTATTGATTAAATTGCTATATAAGCTTACAGGAATATTGTCTTCGGCCAGACTGGCTGATAAGGTATCTGAGTGTTTGTGGATTGTTGCATAAAAATTGGCACTGCGGCAGTTGCCTGCAAGTGAAGCGGCTAACGTATTGCGATATTGCTTATAAGTACCCATCAGTGATTTAAAAGTGTTTTCACGTAATGTTCTGTCGCGGGAAGTCATGTTTAAAAGATAGCTGCCTTCACTAACGGCATGACTCGCTCCTTTACTGTCGATTGCGGCGGCAAAGCTAATATCGGCACCAGTCAGGATTCTAAAGATGTTTTCAGCTGCACTTGTTGATAATCTACTTCTCGAAAGGATTTCTTCCTCGCGTGCAGGCAAGATATTTGGAGCTTTGCGCATTAAATCTTCCAGATAGTGTTTGTATTGGCGGAATTCCGGATTGATTTTCTCTAGCATATTAAAAGAAAGCTCTTTTTGCGCTAAAATTTCTGGTTCAATAAAGGATATTGCATTATAGTAATCAGCAGTTATATTTTCTGCTATACCTACTAATTCCTGAAAATTCTGGTCCGCATTATCAGTATCTCTTTGCAGGCGCGTGTAGGCATATATTTTTTCAATACCTTGTGAGAGTTCATCGCGCAAAGCAAGACAATTCAAGAGTTTTTCGGTCTCATGAAGTTTTCCTTTAAAAGCCGACAAATCATTTAATCTGTTCTTCAATGTTTTGCAGGTTGCTTCCCATTCTGAAAGGCTTGCAAAAATATCTTCTATGTGCCATTTTTGTGTTTGTGGTATATCCTGTCTTAATACTTCGCTGCCATGTTTTGGTACTGTGTTAGTAGTAGTCATATTCTTATCACTCCTTGCAAAAATTACCGGACAATACTATTATTATAGCACAGAGAAAGAATATTTTATTTTGGAAGGACAGAATAATGCGAACACTATTAGTTGCAAATAACAGTAAATATATACATTCATCTTTAGGCATCAGATCAGTAAGCTATTACTGTAAGCAAAAAGGATTTGACATAGATTTTTGCGAGCAGACCATACAAACGCCGTTGCTTGCCTCTTTGGCTGAAATCAGTTCTTATGAACCGGATATTATCGGCCTGGACGTCCATATTTGGAATAAAAACTATGTATATTCATTAGTAAGTTTAGTCCGCAAGGTTATGCCGGAGAGCATTATAGTACTTGGAGGACCAGAGGTTTCTTTTACTGCCGCCTCCGCTTTTTGCGAGTGCCCGGATGCTGATTTTATTGTGCAAGGTGAGGGTGAAGAAATTTTTGCTTCCCTTTTGAATGATTTGGAAAAAGGACGAAAAGTTGTTTCCAAAAGTATTGCCTGGATTGATGAAGATGGCGGCATTCAAAATGCTGGCAATTTGGCCGTTGTTGAAGATTTGGCTGTTTTGCCATTCTCGTATGATGATATGAAGTCTTTTAAGGAACTTCACAAAATTGCTTATTATGAATGCACACGTGGCTGCCCGTTCAGCTGTTCTTATTGTTTGTCAGGAATTTCACATTATGTTAGAAGGAAACCGCTTGATAAGGTCCTGGAAGAATTGGATAAATTTATCGAAGCTGAAGTTCCTTTAGTCAAGTTCGTTGACCGTACCTACAATTTGGGGGAAGATTACTTTTTGCCGATAATGCAGCATCTTGCTGAAAAAGATATTAAAACCCTTTTTCATTTTGAAATCAAGGCTGATTTACTTTCGCAAAATGTCCTGAATTTTCTTAAGACAGTTCCCAAAGGAAGGTTTCAGTTTGAGATTGGGGTGCAAACAACTAATCAGGATACTTTGAAGGCAATAGGCAGAAAAGATGATTGGCAAGCTTTGGTGAAAAACGTTACAGAGATTCTGACTTTTGGCAATATACATTTGCATCTTGATCTTATTGCGGGACTGCCTTATGAAGGTATTCTTAGCTTCAAACAATCTTTTAATGACGTTTATGCTTTGCGCCCTCATATGCTGCAACTTGGTTTTTTAAAAGTTTTAAAGGGCTCGTTGATGTCGAAACAGGCTGAAGAGCATGAGATTGTTTATATGGATGACACTCCTTATGAAGTTTTGCAAACAAAATATGTTACTTATAAAGAGATGCGGTTTTTGAAAGTTTTGGAAGATGTTTTTGAACATACCTATAATACTGGCAAATTCGATAATTTTTTAGAACACATAATAAATGAATATTACAAAGCTGATGCATATGCCTTTTATGAGGACCTTAGTGTCTGGTGGGATAGTAAAGGACTGTATCCGGAAGGGCATAATATCAGAAATGTGACTTTGTTGTTGAAATTGTTCTGTGACGAAAAATTCCCGGAGCAGGCAAAGACTTTAAATGAAATTTTGCGTTTTGATGTGTTTTTAAAACAACCTGGCTGGCAGCCCAATGCTTTTGAGTGGCATGGAGAAGAAATTAAAGAAAAGGTATTAGAGTTTTGGCGAAATGAAAACATTATAAGGAAGTATTTGCCATCATATGATTTTTCAACATGGCGGAAGGTGCGCAAGTATCTGCCTATTGAAAGATTTGAATGGCATCCGGCTAAGGGCGCTGGTTCTGATTTTATTGTGCTTGCGGATCTGACTGGTTCAGAAGTGCACTATTTAGAGATAGAGGGCAAAGATTTTTATGACAAACAGATATAATAATTATTCGGATTTTCTTAAAAATAAATATGGTGTAAAAGTATATAAGTTACCAATAAGTATTCCTGTAACCTGTCCAAACCGAGATGGCACATGTGGGTTCGATGGATGCAGCTTTTGTGGTGATATAGGGGCTGGTTACCAGCATGTTCCTGATACGGTAGGTATTAAAGAACAAATTGCCATGCATAAAGGCCATATTATAGATAAGTATAAAGCTAAAAAATTTATAGCTTATTTGCAAAACTATTCAAATACCTATCTGCCACTAGCAACTTTGGAAAAATATCTGCTTGAGGCTTGTGATGAAGATGTTGTGCGAATTGCTTTGGCTACACGTCCTGACTGCGTAAGTGACAGTTATTTAGAAAAACTGGCAGATATTAAAAGCAAAACGAAAGTTGACATAAGTGTTGAGCTGGGACTGCAGACGGTTAATTATCATGCGCTTGAAGAAATACGCCGAGGTCATTCATTGGCAGAGTATCTTGATGCTATGCAACGTATTAATAAATATGGACTTGAAAGTTGTACGCATGTGATATTGAATCTGCCAGGCAGCGATAGACTGGATGTTATAGAAACTGCTAAAGTTTTGTCCGCTATGAAGACGACCGAAGCCAAAATACATGCTCTTTATATAATAAAGGGAACTTCAATGGCTGAAGAATATCTTGCAGGCAAGCTGCAACTTGTTAGTATGGAAGAGTATATGGAACGAGTTATTTTGTTTCTGGAATATCTGGATAAAGCCATTGTTGTGCAGCGCTTAATAGGTAGAGCACCAGAGTCTCATACAGAGTTCAGCAATTGGGGAGAAAAATGGTGGGAGATTAAGGGTAAAATTGATAAAATGCTTGAAGAACGTGATGGTTATCAAGGCCGTTTGTGTGACTATTTAAATGGAAAAGCATTAAAAAAATATGAAATTATATAAAAAAATTGTGCTCGTAAAGCAAGTGTTTATGGTATTCGTCAATTCAACGCACCCTAGTGTTTCATTGGAAAATGTTAAAGAAATTACAAAATGAGGGCTTGCAATCTGAAGTTACAAGTGATACTATATAAGAGCTCCAGTAACGGAGCGGGTATCAAACAGAAAGCTTTGAAAAAAGTTTTCCAAGAAAAGTGTTGACAGCGTCAACGCAAAATGATACTATAGTCAAGTCGCCGATAACGACGGCGAGCAAGAACCTTGAAAACTGAACAATACCAAAAACAAATGTGCGGGTCGA